>ENA-OQCS01000554-OQCS01000554.1-human-gut-metagenome-genome-assembly--contig:-NODE-554-length-20673-cov-1.994597_pt1 | contig 20673 bp, 34 predicted proteins | sample MGYA00242757_ERZ504575 | MGnify/ENA primary metagenome ERZ504575 (study PRJEB26092, sample SAMD00036297) | human gut metagenome | host: Homo sapiens | study: EMG produced TPA metagenomics assembly of... | reverse complement strand
GCACTTGCAGCGTCTTTCTGTGTTCCAACAATGCCGGTCGGAATGGTTACGGTTTCTTTTCCGGAGCTTACATAATACGTAATCGTTGCATTTTTATCGACTTTCGTTCCCGGTTTCAGATCCTGGCGCAGATCTTCCTGCCTCAATGACATCCGATGCCTCGGTTCCGCCGTTGACTACACCAAGCTTCAGGCTGTTTGCCAGTGCGGTTGCATCTGCCTCGGTTTTATTGGTCAGATCCGGAACGGTTACTTTTTCCTCTTCTTTGCTGCTGGAAGAAACAACTTCCGTGCTGCTCGAAGATGATGCGGAACTGGAAGAGGCTGCGGTCGGTCCTTTTCCGCCGACAATGCCGGCTGCCTGTGCAATAAAGTAGATCAGCATGCAGATGATGATGGCTGCAATCGCAAAACCGCCGATTGTGATGATCTTTTCGAGTTTGTTTCCGGCTTTGTCATCGTCGTAGTAGGAATCGTCGTCATCCTCATCGTAGGAATCGCGGTCATCCTCTTCTTCGTCCTCATCCTCGTCTTCTTCGTCCTCGTAGCTGTAATCTTCGTCCTCTTCCTCATCCTCGATCTTGCTGTAGCGCTTGCGGGCCGGCTCCTCTGCCGTCTGCGCATTTGCCTTTGCTGCTGCGCCGGAACGGATCTGGCTTAACTCCTCTGCGGATACCATAACAGTCTCGGCGTGAGAGCTTAACGGAGTTACTTTTACGAAATTGCCCTGCGGCTCCATCAGCGAATGCTTCAAGTCGTCGATCAGCTCCGCCATGTTATTGTAACGGCGGTCCGGGCTCTTCTGGGTACATTTTAAGATAATCTGCTCCAGTGCAAACGGAAGGTTCGGGGTATATTTGGATGGAGATTCAATCTCCTCCTGCAGATGCTTGATTGCGATGGCAACGGTGGTGTCGCCGTCAAACGGCACTCTTCCGGTTACCATCTCGTACATGGTGATACCAAGGGAATAGATATCACTCTTATAGTCCGAATATCCGCCGCGCACCTGCTCCGGAGAGCTGTAATGTACGCTTCCCATAACGTTTGAACTGATCGTATTGGAAGAAGTTGCCTTTGCAATACCAAAGTCGGAAAGTTTTACTTTTCCGTCTGTGGAAATGATGATGTTCTGCGGTTTGACATCGCGGTGTACAATATTGCGGTTGTGTGCTGCTTCAAGACCAAGGGAAACCTGAATGGCGATGCTGGTTGCCTCTTTTACGCTCAGTTTTCCTTTGCGGTCAATGTAATCCTTCAGAGTAATTCCCTCGACAAGCTCCATGACGATATAGTAAACGCCGCGGTCCTCCCCGACATCGTACACGTTTACAATATTCGGATGGGACAGTCCTGCTGCGGCCTGTGCTCCGTGCGGAACTTGCGGATAAAGGTTTTATCCTCCCGGAATTCCGGTTTTAAAACCTTGACGGCCACCATGCGGTTCAGCTTGTGGTCTTTTGCTTTGTAGACATCAGCCATACCGCCGGAACCGATCCGGCTTATGATCTCATATCGTTCTCCTAAAATAACGCCCTCTTTTAACATTCTTTCACCTCGTTTGTAAATGGTTCAACGACAATGACTGCGATATTGTCTCTGCCGCCATTTGCATTTGCTTTATCAATTAAACGTTTCGCCTTGTCCTCACCGTCTTCTCGGCAGATGAGTTCGAAAATCTCCTCATCCGTTACCATGTTGGAAAGGCCGTCCGAGCACATCACCAATTGATTGCCCTCTTCAAGCTGAATGTCAAAGAAATCAATCTTTACGGTATCCTGTGTGCCTACTGCTCTGGTAATAATGTTTTTGTCCGGGTGATTCCGCGCTGCTCGGGAGTGAGTTCTCCAAGGCGCACCATCTCTGCGATCAGGGAATGGTCCTGCGTCACCTGGTCAAACGTGCCATCTGCTGCCAGATACAGCCTGCTGTCTCCTACGTTTGCAACGTAGGCATAGTTGCCGACAACCGTAGCTACTACCATCGTCGTACCCATGCCTTCCATGGATATATCTCGTTTTGCCTGCTCAAAAATCTGGCTGTTTGCTGCTTCAATTCCATGCCGAATGATCCGTACCGGGTTAAAATTCGTATCTCTTTTTACAGATTCCACCAGTACAGAAACACCGTAACGCGAAGCAAAATCGCCCGCGTTATGGCCTCCCATGCCGTCTGCAACGACAAAGAGGTTCGGAAGGTTTCCGACCGGAGAGGCGGAGGCAAACACAAAATCCTGGTTCATCGTCCGTTTCTGTCCGATATCGGTTGCAGAAAATACCTTCATGCTTTTTCTCCTGTATTGACAGCCGCTTTTTTACGGCTGTTCGTTTGATTTATCAATAAAACTTTTTCTTAACTGTCCACAGGCTCCGTCAATATCGGCGCCCATTTCCCTTCTAATAGTAACATTAATTCCGTATTTTTCAAGTTTATTTTTGAAATTCTCTACGACTTTTTTCGTTGATTTCACGTAATCGCGCTCTTTGATCGGGTTGACCGGGATCAGATTTACATGACAGTTGATATCCGAAATCCGCGCGGAAAGCTCTTTTGCATCGGCTTCGCTGTCATTTTTCCCGCCAACGAGAGAGTACTCAAATGTAATCCGACGGCCTGTTTTTGCAAAGTAATTGCGGCATGCATCGAGAATTTCATCAATGGAATATTTATTGGCAATCGGCATCAGCTCGCGGCGCTTTTCATCGTTCGGCGCATGAAGGGAAAGTGCCAGGGTGATCTGGAGTCCCTCATCTGCCAATTTGTACATATTCGGCACGATTCCGCAGGTGGAAACGGTGATGTTTCTCTGGCTGATATTGAGTCCTTCCTGGCTCGAAAGCAGCCGCACGAAGCGCACCAGATTGTCGTAGTTGTCCATCGGCTCACCCGTTCCCATGACAACCAGATTGGAGACCCGCTCCCCGGTGTCCTCCCAAATCCGGTAAATCTGGTCGAGCATCTCCGACGGAGTCAGGCACCGCACGAGTCCGCCGATTGTGGACGCGCAGAAGCGGCAGCCCATCCGGCAGCCGACCTGGGATGAGATGCAGACGGAATTTCCGTGGTGGTACTTCATCCAGACGCTCTCGATCACGTTGCCGTCGCTAAGGCGGAACAGGTATTTTCTCGTTCCGTCGATTTTGGACTCCTGCACCTGCACTTTTTCGAGACAGGTAAGCGGATACTGTTCCTTTAATTTTTCCCGGAAGGCAAGCGAGAGATTCGTCATCTCATCGTAGCTGCCCGCCAGACGATGATGCATCCAGTCGTATAACTGTTTGGCACGGAACGGCTTTTCTCCCATCTGCTGGCAGGCGTCCTTTAATTCGTCTAAGGTCATTGATTTAATATCCATCTGTTACGCCCGTCCTTCCTCTGTTTTCCGGAATTTTGCAAGGAAAAATCCGTCTGTCTTGTGTACCCCCGGGATCAGCTGCAACTGTCCTTTGGCCGTTTCTCCGCTTTTCAGCTCATCCGGCAGCAGTTCATCCAGACTGACTGCTTCAAACGGGAACTGTTCCAGAAACCATGCGGCATTCTCGCCGTTTTCTTTTCTGTTGACGGTACATGTGCTGTACAGCAGTGTGCCGCCCGGCTTACGTACGATGCGGCATTTGCAAGGATTGCCCGCTGAATCCGTACCAGCTCCTCTTCTTTTTCTTTTGAAGCATAATATTTGATATCCGGCTTTCTGCCGATGACGCCGTATCCGGTGCACGGCAGGTCCGCAATCACACGTCCGCTTTCCGATCCATTCCGCATCGAGCTGTTCCGCATCTTTTACCTTCGGCACGACGCAGGAAACACCTGCTCTCTGCACATTTTCCCGGATCAGATCGACCTTGTATTCGGTGAGATCACGCGCTTCCACGCATCCCTGATTTCTCATTTTATCTGCTGCATGGAGGCTCTTTCCGCCCGGTGCCGCGCAGAGATCCAGCACCTGGTCACCCGGCTTTGGATCCGCCAGATGCGCCGCCATCATGGAGCTCACATCCTGAATCTGGAAACGGCCTTCCTGGAAGGCATTCAGTGATGCGATCGTCTCAAAGTTTTTCAGATAGAACGCCTCGCCAAGATACGGCGCTTTTTCCAGCTCTGCCCCCTGGCTTTCCAGGCTTTTCTTCGTCTCCTCGATCGTATTGTTCCAGCGGTTGATACGGATCGTCACCTGTTTTTCTTTCAGGAAATCCGCCATCATCGTTTCTGCCGTTTCTTTTCCGTACTGGGATACGAACTCCTCAACCAGAAATTCCGGCATGGAGTATTTCACAGAAAGATACTGCGTAGTATTGTTCTCCTTCGGCATCGGCAGATGATCTTTCTCCCGCACGATCGTGCGCAGAACGCCGTTGACAAAGCCCTTTAAGTTGTAAAAATGCTTCTTTTCCGCCAGTTTCACCGCCTCATTGACGACTGCCGAATCCGGCACCGCGTCCAGAAAGCGGATCTGGTACACCGACATCCGCAGGATTGCGCGGATCACCGGTTTGCATTTGTTAATCTTAATTTTGGAATACTGATTGATGATGTAGTCATTCTGAATACCGTATTCTACCGTACCCTCGCAGACCCGTTTGATAAAGGCGCGGTCCTGTCGCGGCAGAAACTGGTATTTATCGAGGGCATCCCGGACAGCAAGATGGCAGGGTGTTTTCTCCCTGTCCATCTCAAGCAGAATGTTCATAATCAGCTCTCTTGTGTTACTTGTATCAGTCATCTTTTCTCCTAAATGCTCCGGATAAAATCAGCAGCCGGAGCAGCTGCAGCAGGGAACCGATTACCGCTGCCACGTACGTCATGGCTGCAGCCCAGAGTACCTTTTTGACTCCGTCGTGTTCCGTCTCCGTAATCATGCCATCCTCGCCGAGCATCTTCAGCGCTCTTCTCGACGCATCGAACTCGACCGGAAGTGTTACCACCTGGAAGGCCAGCGCCAGCACAAAAAGCCAGATGCCGGCTTTTACAAGCACCGGGAGGCTGAAAATCAGTCCGAGCAGGAACAGAGGCCAGAAAAGCTGGGATCCTAAATTTGCCGCCGGGACGATGGCGCTTCTTACTTTCAGCGGTACATAACCGGTATTGTGCTGTACGGCATGGCCGCACTCATGTGCTGCGACACCGATTGCGCGACCGAGGTCGAATTGTAAACGGCATCCGACAAATTCACGGTTTTTGTCCGCGGATCATAATGATCGGTCAGTTTTCCTGATACGTGGCGGACGGTTACATCGTAAATGCCGGCCTGATGCAGAATGCGGAGCGCCGCCTCGCGCCCCGTCATGCCGCTGTAAGAGCGGACGGTCTGATATTGCCAAAATCGTGTTCATGCGGCGGATACCGCCATGGAATCAGTGCGGCAAGAATCACCAGCAGATACGTACTGTCATAAAAAAGTCCCATATCGTTTTTCTCCTTTTTCTTGGGCACAGCAAAAAAAGCCGCTGTGCAGTTCCCCGCCTCAACTTCAGGTTGCTTTTTCTTTATTCTCCCAGTCTGGTACCAGGTTCGATGGAATAGCCGCGCAGGAAATCGGCGATTTTCATCCGTTTCTTTCCTTCGAGCTGCAGTTCTTCAATCACCAGAATGCCGTCGCCTGTCTTTACATGAAGGCCGGTTTCATCTGCCACCCAGACTTTTCCGGCATTCTTCGTCGGATCCTGCCCCGGAATCTTCGAGAACAGGTTGCCGCCCAACATGGCAATCACCTTTGCATCCCAGATTTTCAGGTTCTTTCCGTTTACTTTTGTAACGCGCTCGGCCACGGACTCATCGCACGGATCTGGCGTTCAATCTCGATGGCGCTCTTCGTCCAGTCAATCCTTCCGTCCTCTTTTTTAATCATTCGTGCATACGCTGTCGTGCTCTCCTTTGGCTGCTTTTCCGGTGTAATTTCGCCTTTTTCGATTTTAGGAAGCGTCTCCACCAGCAGCTTTGCACCGGCTGCCGAAAGTTTGTCAAAAAGACTGCCGCCGGTCTCATCTGATGCAAGCGGAATCTCCACTTCGAAAGCATTTCACCGGTATCAATGCCTTCATCCATTTTCATGATCGTAACACCGCTTACCTGATCACCGTTCATCACCGCCCACTGGATCGGCGCTGCACCACGGTAGGCCGGAAGCAGGGATGCATGTACGTTGATGCATCCATATTTCGGCATCTCAAGAATCTCTTTTGTAATAATCTGGCCAAAAGCAACAACAACAATCACATCCGGCTCCATTTCCCGGATCTTTCGATCGCTTCTGCGTCCCGCACGCGGCGCGGCTGGGTAAACCGGAAGACCGTGTTTTTCGGCTGCCTCCTTGACCGGTGTCGGCATCATCTGTTTTCCACGGCCCTTCGGTTTGTCCGGCTGCGTTACAACGCCTGTGATCTCATAGCCGGCCTCCACCAGTGCCTCAAGTGTTCCCACGGAGAAATCCGGGGTTCCCATAAATACCACTTTCATCTAAAGTCATCTCCTTTATCTTTTCGGCCTACTCTTCGTCCTCGTATTCATCATACTCATCGTACGTGTTGTCCCAGAGTTCGCCTTCTACTTTTTCTGTATACATATGTCCATCGAGGTGATCGCACTCATGGCAGATGCAGCGGGCAAGAAGCTCCGTTCCCTCGAGTTCAAACGGCTGCATGTCACGGTCCAGTGCTCTTACCTTTACGTAGTTCGGACGGGTTACCGTACCGGATTTTCCCGGGAGCTTAAGCAGCCTTCTGCTCCTGTCTGGCTTCCGGAAGTCTCCAGGATTTCCGGATTGATCAGAAGATGTGGGGTTCCATCCACATCCATGACTACGATTCTCTTTAAGATGCCGACCTGCGGTGCGGCAAGGCCGACACCGTTTGCCTCATACATGGTGTCAAACATGTCGTCGATCAGCTCGCTGATTCTTGGTGTCATCTTCTCCACCGGTCTGCATTTTTTCGTTAATACGCGGTCGCCTACGACTCTGATTTCTCTGATTGCCATAATTCTTTTCCTTTCTTTTGCTCTTCTATTATAAATAATCTATGTGTAAATAGTATGAAAAAACTAATACTTTCTGCTGAAGTCAAACTGTAAATAAACGGTACGAAAGCCTTTGTTAATCTCGATATACCGCTCCAGTTTTTCCCGCAGCCCTGCCAGCACCTCTTCCTGCGGCGCGCGTACATACACGGCCATGCGGTACAGGTCATTGATTTTCGACACTGCCTCACTTGCCGGCCGATGATCTGGACTTCGCGGTTTCCCCGGATGCGGATGAGATATCTGCGAATGTATTCCATCGCCTGCGTCAGATGCGCTTCATCCTCCCCGGCTCCGTGGATCGCCAGAAGCTCCGCCGCCGGGGGATATCCCATCAGACGGCGGTAGCCATTTCTTTCTCGTAAAATGCCCCGTAATCCTGCTCTGCCGCCGTCTGAATGCTGTAATGTTCGGATGGTACGTCTGAATGACTGCCATTCCCGGCTTTTCGCCTCTTCCGGCGCGGCCGACTGCCTGCGTCAGCAGCTGGAACGTACGCTCCCCGGCACGGTAATCGACTGCATTCAGGGAGAGATCCGCCGCCAGCGCTCCCACCAGCGTGACATTCGGGAAATCGTGGCCTTTTACGATCATCTGGGTTCCAATCAGGATATCGGCCTCCCCCGCCGCAAATGAGGACAGGATTTCTTCATAACTGTTTTTCGTTTTTGTCGTGTCGCCGTCCATCCTAAGAACGCGTGCCTTTGGAAACAGCTTTTTCACGTTCTGCTCGATCTGCTGTGTGCCGGCACGGAAGCCGCCGATGTACGGGGAACCGCACGACGGGCACGCATGTACCTGCGGTGTTTCATAACCGCAGTAATGGCAGACGAGCTTTCCGTTATTGTGTGCTGTCAGTGATACATCGCAGTGCGGGCATTTCATCACATGGCCGCATGCACGGCACGAGACGAAGCCCGCATAGCCTCTGCGGTTCAGAAACAGTACAACCTGTTCCTTTTTTTCAAGCCGTTTTTCGATCTCTTCCCGCAGTTTTCCGGACAGAATCGAACGGTTTCCCATCTGTAATTCTTCCCGCATATCCGCGATCCATACGGACGGAAGTGCTGCATTTCCGTACCGCGCATCCATCCGGAACAGCGCGTACGCTCCCGTCTCGCAGGCGTAAGAAGCATCCACCGACGCGTTGCCGAACCCATCACCACATGGGCATGCTCCAGCCCGGCGCGGCGCACGGCGGTCTCCCTTGCATGGTAGCGCGGCGTCACTTCACTTTTATAGGAGGTTTCATGCTCCTCATCAATTACGATCAGCCCAGATCCGGAAACGGTGCAAAGAGTGCGGAACGCGGACCGATCATAATACTGACCTCCCCGCGCCGCGCGCGCTCCATCTGGTCGGCGCGCTCGGACGGTGTCATCCGCGAGTTGACCACCGTGACCCTTGTTCCAAACCGTGCGCAGAACCGCTCCACGTTCTGATACGTCAGCGCAATCTCCGGGATCAGCACGATCACCTGTTTTCCTTCCTTCAGCACTCGCTCCATCAGCTCCATATAGACGAGCGTTTTGCCGCTTCCCGTCACACCGCGGATCAGGCAGGGGCGGTTCTGTCCTTCCCATTCCTTTCGAATGCCGTCCACCACGGCCTGCTGCTGTTCGTTTGGTTTTCCCGCAGTTGTTCTTCCTGCCGCATCAGATACCGGATTTCTCCAGGTGCTCGTACGGCGGATTTCCAACACGCCCTGCTCTTCCATCACGTGCAGCGTATCTGCCGTGATTTTCAGTTTCTTGCTCACAACCGGCCCTGGAAGAACCGGCTGGGCCAGCAGCGCGTTTAAGAGACGGATTCTCGCTTTATAATTTTTCTTTCTGTAGTTTTCCAGCAGCTCCTCACATCTCGCAGGATCTGCAAGAAGCGCAATTTCGCGGGTTTCTTTCCCGCGCGCCTTACTTTGACTGGAAGCACCGTCTTTAACGCCTGGATCATCGTCGATCCGTACGTATGACGCATCCACGCGGCGAGCGCGATGAGCTTCGTCTCTACGGTCGCGCATCCTTTGTACCGCGAGGATGGCCTTCATCCGGTCCTGCGGATATTTCGGCTCGTTTCCGACGGAAAGCACATAGCCGGTGATCGTGCGGTTTCCGTTTCCAAACGGAATCTGTACCGCCGTTCCCGGACCGATCTCCCTGTCAGTTCCGGCGGAACCTTGTACTGAAAGGTCCGGTCCAGTTTTTCATTTGTGATATCTACGATTACATCAGCGTAAACGCTGCTCATACATTCCCCTTACTTTCTTCCAGTATTTCCCGGATCAGCACGCGCTCATCCATCTCGTACCGTTTCCCCTTCCGGATCTGATACGTTTCGTGGCCTTTTCCCGCGAGCACCACGAGATCGCCCGGCTGCCGGTTTTCGATCACATACCGGATCGCCTCCTTACGGTCTGCAATCTCAACGAAAGCGCCTTCTGTTTTCCCGATTCCCGTCCGGATATCGTCCAGAATCGCCTGTGGTTCCTCATCCCGCGGATTGTCCGAGGTGATGACGGTCAGATCCGCCAGACGCCCGACACCTCTCCCATCTGGAATCTCCGGTCCCGCGCGCGGTTTCCGCCGCAGCCGAAGAGACAGATCAGGCGCTTCGGATGGTATTTCCGCAGTGTCTTTAACAGGCTTTCGAGGCTCATGCATTGTGTGCGTAGTCAATGAGAAGCGTCATTTCCGGATACACCGGAACTGCCTCACACCGCCCACGGACGCGGACTGCGGAAAGTGCCTCCTGCATCGCCTTTTCCGGGATTCCCATCTGCGCGCAGACCGCAATGGCGGCAAGCGAGTTGGAAACGGAAAACAGACCCGGCAGATCTACCCGTACCGGAAAATCCGCTGCGCCCTGCACCCGGTATGAGACACCGAGCACGCCGGGCGCTGGTCGAGTGCTGCATCTGCTGCCATAAAATCAGCTTTTTCCCTGCATCCGAATGTCACCAGACGGCAGGTGCTCTGCCTTATGATCTCCGGAAACCTTTTGTCATCCCGGTTTACAATTCCGGTTCTGCAGGTGCGAAGCAGCTTCTTTTTGCAGGACAGATATTCTGCAAACGATGCATGCTCCCCGGCGCCGATGTGGTCGTTTCCAATGTTGGTGAACACACCGTAATCAAACGTAATTCCATCACACCGGTGCTGTTTTTCCGCCTGCGAGGAAACCTCCATCACAACATGGGTGCAGCCCTCCCGCATCATTTCAGAAAACAGCTTCTGCAGCACAACAGGCTCCGGCGTTGTATTTTCTGACGGAATGCTTTTTTCCCCGATCCTCGTCTCGATCGTTCCGATGAGTCCTGCGCGGATCCCTGCTTTTCGCAGGATTTCGTAAATCATATATGCAGTCGTCGTCTTTCCCTTCGTGCCGGTCACTCCGATTGTCACAAGGTGCTGCGCCGGATCGTCCTCCCAGGCACAGGAAAGCTGTGCGAGTGCTTCTCTGCTGTCCTTTACTACGAGTACGGTTACCTTTTCCGGAATCCCTTCCAGTTCCCGCTCCGCAACCAGGACAGCAGCGCCCCTCTCGACTGCTTCTTCTGCATATACGTGCCCGTCCATCCTGTTTCCGCGGATGCAGACAAACACGTTCTGCGGCTGTACTTTTCTGCTGTCGCATGTGATTCCTGTAACTTCCGCATCCAGACTGCCCTGCTGGAGCTGATATGCGATCCGTTTTTGTAACGTGCGCATGTTTTTTCATGCCGGGACCTCCCTTTCACGTTTCAAATCCCTACGACTCAGATACTTTTATAGAATACCATAGTCCGAAAAACATTTCAATGTGCGCAATGTCGGTTTCTTCTTGATTTTTGCCCCCAATAAACTTTATAATAGTTTTATATTGATGCCTGGTTTTTTCGTATCAAAATCTATGAACTGCAAAGAGAGGTATCTTCCAATGAAAAGAAAAAAAATAGTTGTTGCACTGGGACACAAAGCTCTTGGAACGACGCTGCCGGAACAGAAAGCAGCCGTAAAACGTTCCGCAAAAGTAATCGCAGATCTCGTTGCTGCCGGCGCTGATGTTGTCATCACCACAGCAATGCGCCGCAGGTCGGCATGATCCACATGGCGATGAATGAATTCGGCAAAATGCACACCGACTACAGCGCAGCCCCGATGTCTGTCTGCTCCGCTATGAGCGAAGCTACATCGGCTACGACCTGCAGAACGCCATCCGTGCTGAGCTTCTCCGCAGAGGAATCTTCAAAACCACATCCACGATTCTTACACAGGTTGAAGTAGATCCGTACGACGATGCCTTCAACAATCCGGTCAAACTGATCGGCCGTACGCTTACCAAAGAGGAGGCTGACGCAGAGGAAGAAAAAGGAAACTACGTAACGAAAACCGAGGACGCTACCGCCGAATCGTTGCTGCTCCGAAGCCGCAGGATATCGTAGAGATCGACTCCATCCGTCTTCTTCTCGATGCCGGACAGGTTGTCATCGCAGCAGGCGGCGGCGGAATCCCGGTTCTCCCGCAGAATGAAGAGTTAAAGGGTGCATCCGCAGTCATCGAAAAGACCTCACCAGCGGCCTGATGGCAGAAATGCTGAACGCAGACATGCTGATGATCCTGACCAGCGTGGAAAACGTTCCATCAACTACGGTACCCCGGACGAAAAACCGCTGGAGCACATCACCGTTGCTGACGCGAAGAAATACATCGCAGAAGGCCAGTTCGGAGAAAACTCCATGCTGCCGAAGATGGAAGCAGCTGTTTCTTTCCTCGAGAAAGGCATCGGCCGTACCGCAGTCATCACTTCCATTGATTCTGCACTCGCCGGATTCCAGGGAAAAACAGGTACGATTATCGAGTAATACAAAGTATACAAAAAAGGATTCCCGCGAGTGGGAATCCTTTTTCTACTCTTTTCCGGACTAAAAAGCCAGATTAGAAAGTAAATTTATCTGCAAAGTAAGCATCGAGATCCTCAATTTTAATTCTCTCCTGCTCCATGGTGTCACGGTCACGGACGGTAACAGCACCATCGGTCTCGGAATCGAAGTCGTAGGTGATGCAGTACGGAGTACCGATCTCATCCTGACGGCGATACCGTTTTCCGATATTTCCACGGTCATCAAACTCGCAGTTGTATTTCTTGGACAGCTCTGCAAAGACTTTCTCAGCGCCCTCGTTCAGCTTCTTGGAAAGCGGAAGCACACCGATTTTTACCGGTGCCAGTGCCGGATGGAAATGCATCACAGTACGAACATCATTCTTCTCTGCGTCGAGAACTTCCTCGTCATAAGCGCTGCACAGGAATGCCAGAACGACACGGTCAGCACCAAGAGACGGCTCGATAACATACGGGATGTATTTCTCGTTCTTCTCTGGATCGAAATAGGTCATATCCTGTCCGGATACATTCTGATGCTGGGTCAGGTCGTAATCGGTACGGTCTGCGATTCCCCACAGCTCGCCCCATCCGAACGGGAACAGGAACTCGATATCGGTTGTTCCCTTGCTGTAGAAGCACAGCTCTTCCGGAGAATGGTCTCTTGCACGCATCTCTTCGTCTTTCATGCCGAGCTCTTCAGCCAGTTGATGCAGAAGCCTCTCCAGTACTGGAACCAGTCAAGGTCGGTGCCAGGCTCGCAGAAGAACTCCAGCTCCATCTGCTCGAACTCACGGGTACGGAAGGTGAAGTTACCCGGTGTAATCTCGTTACGGAAAGATTTACCGATTCTGGCCGATTCCGAACGGAATTTTCTTTCTGGAAGTACGCTGTACGTTTTTGAAGTTTACGAAGATACCCTGTGCAGTCTCCGGACGAAGATATACGGTGTTCTTCGCATCCTCTGTAACACCCTGGAAGGTTTTGAACATCAGGTTGAACTGACGGATATCGGTAAAGTTATGTTTTCCGCAGGACGGACACGGAATCTGATGCTCCTCGATGAAGTTCTTCATCTCTTCCTGGGACCATGCATCTACGCTGCCGCCTTCGATTTCAATGCCTTTTTCCTCACAGAAATCTTCGATCAGTTTGTCTGCACGGAAACGCTCGTGGCACTCTTTACAGTCCATCAGAGGATCGGAAAATCCGCCGAGATGACCGGAAGCTACCCATGTCTGCGGGTTCATCAGGATCGCGCAGTCAACACCTACGTTGTGCGGGCTCTCCATGACGAATTTCTGCCACCATGCTTTTTTCACGTTGTTTTTCAGCTCAACGCCGAGCGGGCCGTAATCCCAGGTATTTGCCAGGCCGCCGTAGATTTCGGAACCCGGATATACAAAACCTCTGGATTTTGCTACTGCCACAATTTTGTCCATTGTCTTTTCCATAGTTAGTTACTCCTCTATTTTATTTGTTTACTTACCATAAACAACAATAACAGGACTGGCAAGAAGAACGTCCTGCTCATATTCCTGCTCTGTTTCTTCTGTCTTAGTCTGCTCTGATGATGACGCAGAAGAACTCTCTGTGGACTTTGTGGTCCACTCGCCGGCCGTATCCACCGTGTTTTTTCCTTTGATCACGGCTGTACCGGAAACGCAGAGTACCGGATCTTCCGTTACAATTTCCAGCGGCTCCTCGCAGACAATCACGCGTACATGCTTAACGCCTTTGACCGCATCTTCGACTGAAACCTCATTGCCTTTAGAATCGACAAAGGAAGCGGAAAAATCATATCCCGCTTCTTCTGCCTCATCCAGCGTGCCTGCGAAAAATTCTGCTCCGTGATAATCCGCGTAAGACTGGTAATCTCCGTATTCCATCCGGATCTCCACCTTGTCCTCTTTGATCTGGCATTTTTCCAGCTTCACGGAATCCGCATCGCCGCGCTCCTCTGTGAATTTTTTGATGTCATCCTCCACAAAGGTCTTCAGCTCGTCTTCCGTGTAATCATCGTCTTTGCTGTAATCTTCCACAATGGCTTCTGTCACAACACCATTTTTGCTCACATAGACAGATGTCGTTGTCACATCTTTTAACTTCTCACAGCCTGACAGCAGCACGGAAGCCGCTGTCAGAACTGCGAGAAGCTGTCCTGCTTTTTTCATAAAAAATCCTCTAAAAACCGCCTGAATTATTTATTGCGGTAAATGATATCGTCTCTTCCCGGTCCGTTGGAGATCATGGTGATTGGGAATCCGATTTCTTTCTCTACAAACTCGATGTAGTTTCTGCAGTTCTCCGGAAGATCCTCATATTTTTTGATTCCACGGATATCGCATTTCCATCCCGGAAGTTTTCAGAACCGGTTTTGCTTTCTCAAGAATGCTGGTGTTCGGGAAATCGTGGATTTCTTTTCCGTCTACTTCGTATGCTGTGCAGACCGGAATCTCGTCCAGATATCCGAGAACGTCAAGTACAGTGAATGCTACGTCGGTGGTACCCTGCATTCTGCAGCCGTAACGGGAAGCAACACAGTCGAACCATCCCATACGTCTCGGGCGGCCTGTGGTTGCACCGAACTCTCCGCCGTCTCCGCCGCGTCTTCTGAGCTCATCTGCCTCATCGCCGAAGATCTCGGAAACGAAAGCACCTGCTCCTACTGCGCTGGAGTAAGCTTTGCATACGGTTACGATTTTCTTGATTTCATATGGCGGAACACCTGCTCCTACTGCACCGTATCCTGCAAGGTGGAGGAAGAAGTTACCATCGGGTAAATTCCGTGATCCGGGTCTTTTAAGGAACCAAGCTGACCCTCAAGCAGGATCTCCTTGCCTTCCTGAATCGCGTTCCACAGGAATGCGGAAGTATCGCATACGTATGGCTCAACCATTTTTTGTATTCCATCAGCTCTGCATAGATCTCATCCGGATTTAACTGCGGTTTGTGATACAGATGCTCGAGCAGAATGTTCTTGGTCTCGCATACGGATTTCAGTTTCTCTTTCAGGTGCTCATCGTCGAACAGCTCGTTTACCTGGAAACCGATTTTTGCATATTTATCTGAGTAGAACGGAGCGATACCGGATTTGGTGGAACCAAAGGATTTTCCGCCCAGACGCTCTTCCTCATACTGATCGAACAGGATGTGGTACGGCATTACCATCTGTGCACGGTCGAAATTTTGATCTTCGGTGCCGGCACTCCCTTCGAAACGATCTCATTTAACTCTTTGATCAGAACCGGAATGTTGAGTGCAACACCGTTTCCGATTACGCTTGTTGTGTGGCTGTAAAATACGCCGGATGGAAGGGTATGAAGTGCAAACTTTCCATAGTTGTTTACAATGGTATGGCCTGCATTCGCACCACCCTGGAAACGGACAATAATGTCTGCCTCTTTTGCGAGCATATCGGTAATCTTACCTTTTCCCTCGTCTCCCCAGTTTGCTCCTACTACTGCCTTAATCATGTGACATCCTCCTAATTCAACGTATACTTGCGACCGGTTTTCCCGACCGTACACGCTTAGTATACCATGTTTTTCTCATAAGTAAAACTTATGATTACTTATAAAATCTGTTTTTTTATTATTTCTGTTTATCAAACGCATCAGACGTTGATTTCTGCAGTCATGCCAAGTGCCTCTTTGTTTGCCTCAAGCACCGGATTAACTACGTTCTTCAGGAATGCGTCAACCTGTACGGATGCGCGGCCTGTGTATTTGGACGGATCCATCGTCTTTTCCAGCTCTTCTTTGGTCAGATGGAACATCTCATCCGCTGCGATCAGATCCAGAAGATCGTTGTCGCGGCCTTCCTCTTTGACATGTTTTCCGGCGATCATGGACAGCTCGCGGATTCTCTCATGCAGCTCCTGACGGTCGCCGCCTGCTTTTACCGCATCCATCATGATATTCTCGGTTGCCATAAACGGAAGCTCTGCCATCATGTGTTTTAAGATAACCTTTGGATAAACCACAAGTCCGTCTACGACGTTCATGCACAGATCGAGGATACCGTCAATCGCAAGGAAGCCTTCCGGAATGGAAAGTCTCTTGTTTGCAGAGTCATCGAGGGTTCTCTCAAACCACTGTACAGAAGAGGTGATGGCCGGATTTAATGCATCGGTGATCACATAACGGGACAGGGATGCGATACGCTCGCTTCTCATCGGATTTCTCTTGTATGCCATGGCGGAAGATCCGATCTGTCCTTTCTCGAACGGCTCCTCAACTTCTTTTAAGTGCTGCAGAAGACGGATGTCGTTGGAGAATTTCGTTGCGCTTGCCGCAATGCCTGCCAGAACGTTTAATACTCTCGTATCGACTTTTCTGGAATACGTCTGTCCGGAAACCGGATAGCAGTTCTTAAAGCCCATTTTTTCAGCGATCATAGGATCAATCTTGTCGATCGTCTCCTGATCTCCGTCAAACAGCTCTAAAAAGCTTGCCTGGGTTCCTGTCGTTCCTTTGGATCCGAGCAGTTTTAAGGTGCTCTGTACGTACTCGAGATCTTCAAGGTCCATTAAGAACTCCTGCATCCACAGGGTTGCACGTTTTCCGACGGTGGTCGCTGTGCCGGCTGGAAGTGGGTGAAGGCAAGGGTCGGCTGGTCTTTGTAGGTATCCGCAAATTGCCAGCTCAGCGATAACGTTCACCAGTTTTTTCTTCACCAGCTTTAAGGCTTCGTTCATGACAATGATATCGGTATTGTCGCCTACGTAGCAGCTGGTTGCTCCCAGATGGATGATTCCTTTTGCTTTCGGACACTGTACGCCGTAGGCATACACATGGGACATTACGTCATGACGGCAGACTTCTCTCTTTCTTTTGCCACATCGTAGTTGATGTTCTCGGCATTTGCTTTCAGTTCTTCGATCTGCTCATCAGTAATAGAAAGTCCCAGTTCTTTTTCTGTCTCAGCCAGTGCAATCCATAACTTCTCCAGGTACGGAATTCATATCCGGGGAGAAGATGTACTGCATCTCCTTGCTTGCATAACGTTCGGAAAGAGGGCTTACATATCTGTCAGTTCCGCTCATAGACACGATTCTCCTTTTCTTGTCAAAATGTGTATTCGGTTTCTCTTTTATCCCCGCTCTTTTTCATCCCCAAAAACAGAACGGGGCGTATAAAGAGCGTGTTTGAAATACGTTTCAACCACGCTCTAGTATAACGCATGTTGTTTTTTTAGGCAAGTGCAACGTCGTTACTTCTCACGAATTTTTCCCAAAAAGCCCTGCATTCTGGCATTTTCGGAATCGAACTTCGTCCGGTGTTCCCTCCACGGCGATCACACCCTGGTCCATAAAGATGACGCGGTCGGAAATTTCCCGGGCAAAATTCATCTCGTGGGTAACGATCACCATCGTCATGTTCATCTCCGCAAGAGATTTGATGACCTTTAAAACTTCGCCTGTCAGCTCCGGATCGAGTGCCGATGTCGGCTCATCGAAAAAGAGCACCTTCGGTTTCAGCATCAGCGCGCGCGCAATCGCAACTCTCTGACACTGGCCGCCGGAAAGCTGAAGCACGGATACGCCTTTTCCTTTCCGGTCAGACCCATTTTTCCAAGCAGCTCTTCCGCCTGTGCTTCCACCTCCGCGCGGTTCCGCTTCTGTACATGGATCGGCGCATCGCAGAGATTTTTCATAACATTATAATGAGGAAACAGATGGAAACTCTGGAATACCATTCCAAAATTCTCCTGTATTTTCCGTAGTACGGCAGGCTTCGCATAGACGGATTTTCCGTTTTCCATTGTAACTGCCTGCTTGCCAAGGTACGCCAGATCACCGCCGTCCATCGTTTCAAGCATTGCCGCGCACCGCAGCAGTGTCGATTTTCCCGATCCCGACGGGCCGATGATCGAGAGCACCTCGCCCTCTTCTACTTTGAGGGAAATATCTTTTAACACTTCGAGATCCCCAAAGCTCTTTCTTACATGGTTCATTTCCAGATAAATCATATCGTTTTCCGCTCTCTTCTATAGTTAATGATAATAAGAAAATTTCTTTCCAAAAGTTCCATCACCCACGCCACGACAAAATTGAAGATGTAGTAGAAAATACCGGCGGCGACGAACGGAACCATCGTGGTCTTGCCGCCGCGATCTGTTTTGCGATCGTGAACATTTCCACATAGGAAATGGAAAAGGCCAGCGACGTATCCTTGACCAGCGTAATCACCTCATTGGTGATCGCCGGCAGAATCCGTTTCACAACCTGCGGCAGAATAATGCGGACAAACGTCTGTCCCTTCGAATAACCAAGAAGCTTTGCTGCCTCGTACTGTCCACGATCCATCGAAACGATGCCGGAGCGGTAGATTTCTGCAAAATAGGCGCCGTAGTTTAAGGCAAATCCGGTGATAATCGCCGGAAAGCGCCATTTTCCGATGTTCATACCGAACAGATAGAACGGTCCGAAGTAAACCACCATGAGCTGCAGCATCAGAGGCGTGCCGCGCATCAGGGAGATATAGAGCCGGAAAATTCCGCTCACAATCCGGTTTTTCGACATACGCCCGAAGGCGATCAGCAGACCGAGCGGCAGGGAAAATACGAGCGTCAGGACAAATATCGAGATCGTTCCCGCCATTCCGGTACTAAGCTGTGATAGAATTATGGACAACTTCATGCTGCTTTACTCTCCTTTTTTCTCCAGACACACCATGTCTGCGATTCCGTATTTTTCTGCGAGCTTGTCGAATGTTCCGTCGGCCAGAACCTGCTGCAGGCCTTCGTTTACTTTATCGCAGAGCTCGGTATTTCCTTTTTTGAATCCGATCGCATATTTCTCAGAGTTCAGGTGCTCGTCGAGGATTTTGTATCCTTCTCCGCGGCTTTCCAGCTGATATTTGGCAACGCCGATATCCATGGCAACCGCATCGATGGAACCTGCCTGAAGCTCTACAAACGCATTGTTGTAATCCGGGAACTGCTGCAGAGCGGCGAAAGTATCGGCGAGTTCTTTCTGACCGCCTTCTTCCTCACTCTGTAAAAGATCGAGTGCTGCGGATGCTGCCTGCACACCAACCGTCTTTCCTGCCAGATCGGACAGGCTGTTGATGCCGGAATTCTCGGATACGACCATCACCTGGCTGTTGTCCACGTACGGATCGGACCAGGTGTAATCGTCCTCTCTGCCGTTCATGGTAAAGCCGTTCCAGATGCAGTCAATCGCACCAGAATTCAGCTCGGTATCTTTCGCATCCCAGTTGATCGGGGTTTTTACCAGCTTCCAGCCGTAAATCTCGCAGACTGCCTCGGCGAGCTCCAGGTCAAATCCGGTGTAATCGCCGGTCTCATCGTCCATGTAGCCGTACGGCGGGTATTCTGCATCGAAGCCCACGGTAAAGGTTGTCGTTCCGTCTGCGGAAGAGGATGCTGCTCCTGCTGATGAGGCAGATGTTTTTGCTGTGTCTGCAAAGCCGCAGCCAGCCAGCAGGGCAGATACACAAAAGGCTGCTGTCAAAATGCTAACCATTTTCTTTTTCATAATAATCTTCTCCTTTTCTACGTGATCATGTTATCACTGTACTACGCTAAACTAATTGGTATCCTACCATACTCCGGCACCGCCTGTCAACCCGCACCGGTTAAATAATCCAGAAAACCTGTTCCAACACAAAAAAAGTCTCCGAAACGGTCAGCAAATTCTGCTTTTTTCCGTCTTCGGAGACTTTGATTTTTCTATTTTGGATAACTATTTATAAACCCTTGTTACACGGCTGCTGATATCGCAGAGCATCTCGTAATCGAAACGTGCCGCTGGGTTGGCGATCTCTTCGATCGTGATGGTCTCATCCCCGTCGGTTCCGACAAGCGTTACAACGTCCTCCACCTGCACATCCGGGATGTCGGTCACGTCCACCATCATCTGATCCATACAGATTCTTCCGATGATCGGTGCTTTTTTCCCGTGGATCAGCACACAGCCCTGGTTCGAGAGAGCTCTCGGATAGCCGTCTGCATAGCCGGCTGAAACAGTTGCGATCCGTGTCATCGGTTTCTCGGTCACATACGTGGCACCGTAGCTGACGCCGATGCCCGGGCCGACTTCCTTCACATGGATGACATGGCTCTTCCAGGAAAGCGCCGGGATCAGATCGAGGCGCTCTTTTTTACCTCCTCGGATGGGTAAATGCCGTAGGTGATGATACCGGAACGCACCATCTCAAAGCGGTGATCGTCAAATTCCATGATTCCGGCGGAGTTGCAGATATGGCGAAGCGGAATCGTCACGCCGCGCTCTGCTAAAAGTGCCGTCATCTTATCATATTTTTCCATCTGCATCGAACAGTACGTCTTGTCTTCCTGATCGGCGCAGGAGAAATGCGTAAACATACCTTCCAGCTCGATGTGCGGAAGATCCGCGATTTTTGCCGCCACATCCGCATCGTGCTCCGTCACCTGGAAGCAATCCGCGTCATGCCGGTATCGACCGCAAGGTGTGCTTTTGCTTTCCGGTTCTGGCGTGCTGCCTCTTTTTCGAGGGCAAGTGCCTGTGCGTAGCTGTCGATCGTCTGAGTGATGTCGTATTCCACAAGGTCGCCGTACTGGGACGGGGACACGTAGCCGAGAATCAGGATCGGCGCGGAAATGCCGTTTTCTCTGAGCTCGACAGCCTCCTCGATGGTTGCGGTTGCAAAATAATCAACCTGGTTTTCCAGATAGGATGCTACCGGAACGGCACCGTGGCCGTAGGCGTTCGCTTTTACAACGCCAAGGAGTTTCACGCCCTCCGGTAGTCTTTTTTTCACTTCTCTGATGTTATGCCCGATCGCTTCGAGTGAAATCTCTG
>ENA-OQCS01000552-OQCS01000552.1-human-gut-metagenome-genome-assembly--contig:-NODE-552-length-20686-cov-3.699742_pt1 | contig 20686 bp, 23 predicted proteins | sample MGYA00242757_ERZ504575 | MGnify/ENA primary metagenome ERZ504575 (study PRJEB26092, sample SAMD00036297) | human gut metagenome | host: Homo sapiens | study: EMG produced TPA metagenomics assembly of... | reverse complement strand
TTTCTTTTATACCATCTGCTTGCAAAAGTACGAAGAATATTTGAAACAAAAGAATAAATACAAGAAAAAAGCGCTATCAGTGTAAAAATACACCGTTAGGCACTTTCTTGAGTTTTTTCTAGAATTCGAGTATCATAGTCTGGCGAGGACGAAGCTTCACGTTCTTGTTGATCAGAACGGTGCGGCCATTTGTTACATCTGTAGCCTTCTCAGCTTTGCCGATAATCTCAGCATAACGGGAAACATTCAGTTCGTTGGCTTCCTTCTTGCCATTGATGATGGTCATCACGTTCTTTCCCTTATACTGGGCGGGCAATGACATACACACCTTTCTGTGGACAGAACTGGGTCTGCTTGCCTTTGGTGATGACTCGTTGCCCTGACGCCAATGCAATAATCGGCTGAGCCAGTCGAACATCTGGTTTTCAGCCTGTGTTCTTCCTTCGGCAGTAAAGGCATTGTGCTTGTCACCTGCCCAACCTCCAGGGAAGTCCTTGCGGACATTGCCATCGGTTACGCTCTTGGTACCATTCATCAACACCTCGGTTCCGTAATAGAGCTGTGGGGTGCGGTTGACGGTGAGGAGAAGTGCCAGCGCCTGCTTCAATGCCAGGGTATCCTTGCCTTCACCCAGGAAGCGGTCGGTATCGTGATTCTCGACGAATGCCATCACGCTCTTTGGGTTCGGATAGAGATAGTCGTAGCAGAACACGTTGTAGATGCGGTTCATGCCGTTCCACCAGTCATCAGTCTCCTCGTTCTTCGCACTGTTGATGCGGTCGAAGAAGGCGAAATCCATCACGGTTGGCAGATAACTGTTCTTTTCTGAGAGCTTGCTATCCTTTTGCCAGGCAGCAGTATAGGCAGGCTCGGTTACCCAAGTCTCGCCCACGGTATTGAAGTGAGGATATTCCTCACCCAGCACCTTCATCCAGTGTGCCATCGCATCACGGTCGGCGTATGGATAGGTATCCATGCGGATGCCATCGATGCCAACGGTCTCTATCCACCACTCACTATTCTGAATCAGATACTTGATGACGTGCGGATTGCGCTGGTTCAAATCTGGCATACTTGGCACAAACCAGCCATCTACAGTTTCCGTGAAATCTATCTTGCTGGCGTATGGATCGAGCACAGGAGTCAACTTATAACTGGTCTGCAGATACTTGTCGTTTACCTTGGCTGCACCATCCACGGTACCTATCTTCTTCTGATGCTCAGGAGTCTGATTTTCCGGAGCAAGCCATTCTGGAGCATTGAACCAATCCTTTGATGGCATATCGGCTACCCAAGGATGATCGAAACCGCAATGGTTGAAAATCATATCCATCACCACCTTCAATCCCTTCTTGTGAGCCTCAGCAGTAAGCTGCTTGTACTCCTCGTTAGTACCGAAGCGTGGATCTACACGATAATAATTGGTGGTAGCATAACCATGATAGGTACTGTTCTTGCCATCATTAGGACTGTCGTTCTCCAAAACCGGAGTAAACCACAGGCAGTTACGCCCAACTGGTTGAAATAATCCAGATGCTGGCGGATTCCCTCCAGGTCGCCACCATGACGAAGACTTGGCGCCGTGCGGTCGCAGGTCTTGTCACGCATGTTCTTGAATGCATCGTTCTTCAGATTGCCATTGGCAAAGCGGTCGGGCATCAGCATGTAGAGCACATCCTCGTTAGAGAAACCGATGCGCTGGTCACCCGCCATCTCGCGGTTTTTCAACACGTACTTCACCTTCTTCGACTGCTTGCCCTGCTTGAAGTTGAGCGTCATCTCTCCTGCCTTGGCACCATCGAGATTGAGATACACCAGCAAGTAGTTAGGAGAATCGAGGCGGGCGATGCTATCCACCTTCACACCCGGATAATCTACCGTAACATCGGCATTCTTGATATCCTTGCCATACACCATCAGCTGGAGCGAAGCATCCTTCATGCCCACATACCAGTCGGTAGGTTCAATGCGGCTTACATTGACTGCCGCATTCATACTTATTGCGCTACCCATAAACACTAATGAAGCTATTATCTTTTTCATATTTTACACCTTATTATATATATAGACTATTCTTACACCTTATTATATATAGACTATTTCTGATAAAGAATCAAGGCAGACTGAGGGCAACCTCAACTTCCTTGCCAGAGATGAAGCCCAGACCTTCCTCGTTGATGACACCATTGCAGCAAGCCACAGTGTAATTGCCCTCAGGAATCAGCATCTTCTTTGCCTGCTTGTTGAAATTATAGATGACTACGATATGCTTCCAGGCATCAATGCCCTCCAGGCTCTTGAGCTGGAAACCTACGAGGCAAGTCTGCTTGTTGCCATTGGCATCCTGACTAGGCAGAAACTCCAGATGCTGACGCACCTTATCGCCTGTAGAAAGACGGAAGGCTGGATGGTGCTTGCGGAGCTGAATCAGATTCTTATAGAAGGTGAATGCCTGTGGATACTTCTGCAGATTGGTCCAGGTAAACTGGTTGATGCTGTCTGGAGAATTGAAACTGTTATGCACTCCCTTCTTGTCGCGAAGCATCTCCTCACCGGCAAGGATGAAAGGCACCCCCTGCGAAGTGAACACGCAGATCTGGGCAAGCTGGTCGATGCGGAGCAATTCGGCAGTACGCATCTCTTCAGAGATTTTCTTGTCTGTCAGGGATGGGATGCTCGCCTTCAATCTATCTACCAAGCACATATCATCGTGGCAGCTTACATAGCTGATCTGCTCGGTTGGGTTGTTGGTCCAAGGCTTCTTGTCATAGTTCACCTTGGTCATATCTACCTGCGGATGAGCAATGCCACCCACGATACCGAACTTCAGACTCTCCTCCTCGCCAGGAAGACCAGCCAGGAGCGCACCCTTATGGTCATCAGAGAAAGGACCACGAAGAGCATCACGCATATCATCGCTGAAGGCACCGATGCCATTGAGCTGATGGGTATTCGCCTTCATGGCGAGTTTCTCGGTAGGATAAGCGCAGCTGCCTGCACTCCAGCCCTCACCATAGATATAGATACTAGGATCGATGCGGTTAACCATCTCACGGATAGCCTGCATGGTCTCGATATCGTGAACACCCATCAGGTCGAAGCGGAAGCCATCGATATGGAATTCATCAATCCAGTACTTCACGCTCTCCAGCATAAACTGGCGCATCAAAGGCTTTTCAGAAGCTGTCTCGTTGCCGCAGCCTGAACCATCGCTATACTTACCCTCCTTGGTCTTGCGATAGTAATAATCAGGATAGGTACGCTGGAAGTTGCTGCCATTGATATCGAAGGTGTGATTATACACGGCATCGAAAATCACTCGGATGCCAGCCTTGTGAAGCGCCATCACCATCTCCTTGAACTCCTTGATGCGGGTTCCCGGAGCATACGGTCGGTACTATAACTACCTTCCGGTACATTATAGTTCTTCGGATCGTAGCCCCAGTTGAACTGAGGCTTGTTGAGCTGGGTTTCATCTACGGATGCGTAATCGAACACCGGCTGGAAATGGATGGCATTGATGCGAGGTTCTTGAGATATTCGATAGCCTTAGGCTCTGTGAGGGCGAGATACTTGCCTGATATTTCAAACCCGATGTAGGAGAAACGGAGAAATCACGCACGTGAAGCTCATAGATAACGAGGTCGGCTGGCGATTGGATGGCAGGACGCACATCCTTGTCCCATCCCACAGGGTCAGTATCATAGAGATCAACGATAGCGCCACGGTTTCCATTCACACCTACCGCCTTGGCAAAGGTTCCCGGCGTTTCGCCCTTACCGATATCGAAGGTATAGAACTTACCCTTCAGATCGCCCTTCACGGTAGCCCCCCATCGTTCATCGCCCATCTTCTTCATCTTCAGCGTCTTGTAAGCCTTACCTTTTTGTCCATCCTTATAAAGACGGATGGTAACAGAAGACTTGCCTGCTGTTGGGGCATTGAGAACGAACATGGTTTTCTCCTTGGAATACATCATCTCATTGAATGTCTGCTGAGCACTCAATGAAGTTGGTAATATCGATGCTGTCAATGCTGCAATTATTAGTTTCTGAATGTTCATATTATTTAAGTTCTTGTTAGTCATTAAACTATAGTTATAAAACTGTAGTTTTAAAATGGGAAAAGGAATTCAAGAGAAATCAGGAAATCATCCTCATAACACGAGGTTATGGTCTTATCCCTGACATCTCTCAAATTCCCAAAAATTATTTAGCGAGCAGTGAGATGGCGAAACCACCACCACGTGCTTCATTAATCTTCAAGACATCACCCTTCTTCACTGTCTTGTGGATGATCTGGTAAGATTTAGGATTCTTCTCGTAATCGGCATTCTTGCCGTCCTGATAGATGGCGCAAGCATACTTCTTGCCCTTATCGAGGAAGTCGAGCTTTACTACGGATGTACGGGCAGCATCTGTCTTGCCACCAACAAACCAGTTATCGGTGCCCTTAGCCTTGCGGGCTACGGTGATATACTTAGCTGGCTCTGCCTCCAGGTACTTGGAGTCGTCCCAGTCGCAAGCTACGTCGCGGATGAACTGGAAGGCATCGTCGTACTTCTCATAATGCTCTGGAAGATCGGCCGCCATCTGCAGCGGACTGTACATGACGAGATAGAGAGAAAGCTGCCCACAGAGTGTGGTATGAACATAGCTCTTGTTGTTGCTCCACTCTGAAAGCTTGGTCTCGAAGATACCAGGAGTATAATCCATCGGACCACCCTGCAGACGGGTAAAAGGCAACATCACGGTGTGATAAGGCTTGCTGCCGCCAAATGCCTCGTACTCTGTACCACGGGCACTCTCGTTACCCACCAGGTTAGGCCAGGTGCGGCAGATACCAGTAGGACGGGTTGCCTCGTGGGCATTTACCATGATATGATGCTTGGCAGCTGTTTCAACCACACGCTGATAGTGATTGTTCATCAACTGGCTGTAGTGATACTCACCCCTTGGGATGATATCGCCCACATAACCGGTCTTCACAGCATCATAGCCATATTTGTTCATTAGGTTGAAGGCATCCTCCAGGTGGCGCTCGTAGTTGAGAGCAGCAGAAGAGGTCTCATGGTGCATCATCAGCTTCACGCCCTTGGAATGAGCATAGTCGTTGAGCATCTTGATATCGAAGTCAGGATATGGAGTTACGAAATCGAAGACATCGAGCTTCTGATGGCCGAACCAGTCTTCCCAACCTTCGTTCCAGCCTTCTACCAGCACCTCCTGCAAACCGTTCTTGGCTGCAAAGTCGATATAGCGCTTTACTTCCTCGTTGGTTGCACCATGGGTACCATTAGGCTTGCACTTGCTGTAATCGGTTACACCGAGACGAACAGATGGCAGGTCGTTGGTATAGCTCCAGGTCTTGGTGCCAACGATCATATTCCACCATACACCGCAGTACTTGGTAGGATGAATCCATGAAGTATCCTCGATCTTGCAAGGCTCATTGAGATTCAACGTCAACTTGCATGAAAGCATATCACGGGCATCATCGCTTACCATCACGGTACGCCAAGGAGTATTGAATGGAGTCTGGATGAATCCCTTTCTGCCTACGGCATCAGGAGTAAGCCAAGACTCGAAGGTCAATGTCTTCTCATCGAGGTTGAGGTGCATGGTTGGATAATCCAGACAGGCAGCCTCGTGGATATTGATATAGAGTCCATCCTTGGTCTTCATTTGGAGAGAGGTCTGAACGCCGGTATCCGAAAAGACGGTGTAGATGAATTGCTCTTGTAAGCTTCACGGTTTTTCGCAATAATTGAGCGGATACCTGTTAACGGAGTAATGTTGTAGTCATACTCCTGGGTATCGTAATCACCAGGAATCCAATAGGCAGTATGATTGCCTGCCATGGCAAACTGTGTATGCTCCTCCTGGATCACGAAATAATTAAGGCTTTCCTGCTGAGGGAACTCATAGCGCAAACCCATACCATAATCATATACGCGAAAACGGATAGTGATGTTACGCTTGGAAGATGCCTGATTCAGGTTTACCTCCATCTCGTTATAGTTGTTGCGGATGGTAGCAGTCTCACCCCATACAGGCTTCCAGGTCTCATCGAAGGTCGATGTCTTGCTACCGGTCTCTGTGAAACCATCCATCAGGCTGGTTTCTTCCATGCCCTTAGAGGCATGCTTATCCTTAGCCAGCTCCAATCCGAGATGAGATGGCTTGCACACAGTCTTTCCCTTATAGCTCATCTCGTAGGTAGCTGTCCCTTTTCGGATAAAGAGAAAGTTACCGAGACGTTGCCGTTAGGCGACTTGACGGTCTGGGCTGCTGCCAACATCGGGAGCAAGAGACCCATCACTAATAAATTCAGTTTCTTCATTCTGTTTACCTATTGTTTATTCTTTTGTTTATTCTTTAGACTTTAGGATATAGCAGCACCGGCAATCAGGAAAACAGCTTCCGTTGCACGCACTTGCATTATTGCTTGCAAAGATACGAAAAACAAAAATACCCTCCTAAAAATAGAAGGGTATTTTGATGTATAACAATGTGCAAACGGTTGCACGCCTTCATTCCTTGTTTGAAGAGTCACCCGCTTAATTGCGTCCGCCCTGTGCCACAAGCTCTGTAATGTTAGCCATAAACTCCTTGTTGGCAGCCAACTCCTCCAGACTGAGGTGCATGCGATAGCGCCAGTAGTGCTTTGGATTGGCTGGGATGTTGATGCGCTCGGCATCAGCATCCGGCAGACGGAGCTTCTCATCAATGGCGAGCCAATCCTGTACGCTCAATACGCAGAGCATGGATGGAGAGGTCAGGTGGCGGGCGATGATGTCTCTTGCCAACCAACCTGGGAGCGGATGAGGAGCTGGTCCCTCACGATAGAGCATCGTGTTGTAATACTCCTGGGTGCGGGAGATGTTCTCGTCCCACCACATACGCAAGGTTGGCATATCATGGCTGGAGATGGTGCAGACTGAGCGGTATGGATTACGGCTCAGATGACCAAACTTAACCGTTGGATCCTTTGGCATGCTCTGGAGTTCCAAGCTCAGAATCTTCAACTCGTTCATCACCCATGGCACGCAATCAGGCACCATACCCAGGTCTTCGGCACAAACCAGCATACGGGTAGCCTGAACCAGCTTAGGCAACTTCTTCATCGCCTCGCCATACCAGAACTGGTTGTTGCACGGTAGAAGTAGTCGTTGTAAAGGCGGTTGAACGCAGCCTTGTCGTTATCATAGAGCGACTCGTAGATGAAGTCGAGCTGTGCAGAGATACGTGGGTGGAAGAGCTCAGGATCCTTATGGTCACGCACAAAGAGCACATCGCTGATCAGGCATACAAGCCGTCACGCAACCAGATTTCCTTCTCATCAGTTACATCCTGGAAGAGAGCCTCTACCTTGCGCTGGGTATCTACCTCAGGCTTCATCTGATAGCGCTCCTCATCCAGACGGTCGAGATACTTCTCCTTCACTTCGTCGGCACGCTCATGGAACATACGGTCCAATACCCAGTCGGTAATGAACGGACGGGTGAAGCGGTCCTCCTGGAAGTTCAAGCCGTAACTCTGGATCTCACCACGGGTCATGGCGAGAGCTGGCGCAAACTGTCCGAGCAAGCCATGCACGCTATGCACAGGGATTTCCCAAATTCGGAAGAAGCCGAGCACGTGTCGATGCGGTAAGCATCAAAGAACTTCGACATATTCTGGAAGCGGCGGGTCCACCAGAGGCAGCCGTCCTTCAGCATCTCATCCCAGTTGTAGGTAGGGAATCCCCAGTTCTGTCCGTTTACGGAGAAATCATCCGGTGGAGCACCCGCCTGACCATTCAGGTTGAAGTACTTAGGCTCCATCCAAACATCGCAGCTGTGGCGATGCACACCGATAGGAATATCACCCTTCAGGATGACACCCTTAGCCTTGGCATGCTCATGTGCTCCTGCATCTGCTTGTTCAGAATAAACTGCACGAAGTAGAAGAACTCCACGTTCTGGTACGCCTTGGTTTCAGGGTTGGTCAAATCCTTGCGCTCAGCCTCATCCCAGACATTATGGTCTGGCCACTGAGAGAAGTCGGCAGTGCCATTCTTGTCACGCAGGTAAGAATACTGTGCGTAAGGCACGAGCCACTGTTGCGTTTCCTGAAAGAAAGCCTTGAAATCGGCTCCCGACATCATCTCTTTACCTTCCTGTGCAAATATCTGTTGAAGATAATCCTGCTTGAAATCATTCACCTTCTCATAATCAATCTGATGCAAGGCATTGAGTTCCTGGCGGGTCTTCTCTGCCTTTTCGCAAGCCTTCTTGTCCTTCAATGCAGGTAAGGCATTCAGATCGGCATACATCGGATGGATAGCAAAGACGCTGATGCAGCTATATGGATAGCTGTCCGTCCAGGTATGGGTGATGGTGGTATCATTGATTGGCAGAAGCTGAAGAACCTTCTGACCGGTAGATGCCACGAGATCAATCATCGTCTTGAGATCGCCAAAATCGCCCACACCGGCACTTTTCTCACTGCGCAGAGAGAATACCGGCACCTGTGTTCCGGCAAGCTTGCGGTTCCAGTGAGCAAAGAAAGCCTGGTCAAGCTCATAGGAAATCATATCACCCATCTTCATTTCCGGCAGGACGATACTTCTGTTCATGCCTGTCTCCCAGAGGAGTCTGTCTTTTTGTGATTGATGGCAACAAACTTCAGTTCCAGATGATTGGTCTGCAAGGCACTGGCATCAATATCCACAACCCACTCACAGAAAGAATGCTGCACCATAGGAATCACCTTCTGAGAGTTCCAGGCTACCAGAATATTGTCAGATCCTATCACACCCAGGCTTTCGCCATCACGAAGCTGAGGAGCACGAACTATGAAACGCACTACCTTGCTGTAATTCTGAGGCTCCATCTGGGCTACAGCCTGATGTTGATGCAATCAGTAAAGGCACTGCTATAGAGATAAGCATCCTCTGGAATCACTTTCCAATGGTCGTAGAGGGTAACGTCCTCACATCGGGTGGATGTCATATCCAAGCGATGCTTCAAGAGTAACCATTCTGTTTTACAAACTATGCCATCACGCTCTACACTATAATAATAGGTATATTCAGTATCTGGTTGTTCTACACTCCAATCGAGCGACCACTTCTCTCCATTGAGTGTCGTCATCGGGAGCTTCTGTATTGCTTTCTCCCTTTGGATGTTCAGGACAATCTGCTCACCGAACACCGTTTTGTATTCAAGATTAAAATGTAACGTCATAAGTCTTCATCTAGAAGTTAGTTAATATTTTATTTTCGTTGCGAAATTAGCAAAAAAAAGTAAAACCTTGCATTTCTTTCAAGATAAATACGAAAAAAGCGAATGCAATCGGTTGCACACGTTTCTTTGCTACACTTATTTTTTTACTTTGATAATTCCAACAGACAAAGCACCGGCAATAAGCAACACGCCAGCCACAATCATCATATCGCTCTGATGAGAACCAACAAGACCCAGAATAGTACCACCGCAGATGGCAGCCACAATCTGAGGAATACAGATGGTTCCGTTGAACAAGCCCAGGTAAGCGCCCATGTGACCATAACCCTGCAGAGCATTGGTCACGAAAGTGAAAGGCATCGCCAACATGGCAGCCCAGCCGGCACCAATCATCAGGAATGGAATAAACTGCAGATACTGATCGTGCAGGAATGGGATGAGAGCGAAGCCCACACCACCTATAATCAAGCTCACACTATAAGCCATCTTGGTATTCTTGAACTGAGGAAGAACCACAGCCCAGAGCACACTACCTACTGCCTGAACGGCAAAGAGGATGCCTACCCAGTTGCCTGCCGCCTGGAACTCTGCCGACTTAGGATCGGTGGTATTCCATACGGTCTCAGCGATGGCACCTGTAGAATAGTTCCAGAGATAAAGGAAAGCAGCCCAACAGAAGAACTGAACCAGTCCCACCTTCCAGAAAGTAGAAGGTGCGTTTTTCAAGAGGGTAATCCAGTCTGCCTTGCCCTCTTCTTCCTTTTCTACCTCGCCAGCTACACCATTATAGGCAGCATACTGCTTAGGATTCCACTCTTTCACCTTCATCGTTGTATAGATGACGCAGAGAATGAGGATGGCAGCGCCACATAGAACGACCAGATAACAGAATCCGGCACTACGCCCTGTTCAGCTACATTCTTGATTCCCAGAAAGGTAAAGAGGAATGGGAAGATATATCCAGCCACAGAGCCGGCATTGCAGAGGAAACTCTGGATAGAGTAAGCCTTTGCCTTCTGCTTCTCGTTCACCATGTCGCCCACCAGCATCTTGAATGGCTGCATTGCCATATTGATGCTCGTATCCAGGAACATCAAGGCAATCAGTCCGAAGAGCATCGCTCCACTCACGGTCAAGCCCAGCGAACCGGCATTCGGCAGCAGGCACATCACGAGGACGGCAATCGTGGCTCCCACGAAGAGATAAGGGATGCGGCGACCGAATCGGCACCAGGTCTTATCGCTCAGTGTTCCTACTATAGGCTGAACCAGGATTCCCATCAATGGAGGGAGAATCCAGAAATAACTCAAGTTGTGTGGGTCAGCACCCAACGTTGCAAAGATTCGGGAGATATTGGCGCTCTGAAGGGCGTAGGCAATCTGTACCCCGAAGAATCCGAAGCTCAAATTCCAGAGCTTCCAGAAACTTAAATCAGGTTTTTGTGTCATATTGTTATACTTTGAATTTTGAACATTGAATTTTGAACTTTATGATTACTCTTACTTTGATTTTGAACATTGAAATTCACAAAGGACATTAGGTTATTAGAGCTATTTATAAAGTTCAATGTTCAAAGCTCAAAGTTCAAAGTTATCTGGTAGTTCCTCTTACCACGAGTCGGGTTCTCACTACTCTTTTCTCTACATCATCTTTCGGGATGGAGCCTTCCACCTGACCGATAAGGATATTTGCCGCTTCCTCTCCTACAGCCACACCTCTCTGTTCCACAGTGGTAAGCATCGGATCGCTAGCCTTGGCACGGTCACCATTGGTAAAGCCACAGATGCTGATATCATCCGGCACACAGAATCCCATACGCTTAGCGGTATAGAGGATGCCGATTGCCGTATCATCGTTGATGGCAAAGAAAGCATCAGGAACATCATCCTGCTCCAGGATTTCAGGTGTGATAGCCTCAGCCTGCGCACGGTTGTCGCAAACCTTCACCCAACTTGGATTTTCCGTCAATCCATGCTTCACGAGGGCATCATGATAACCATTATACCGGTTCTTGGAAATCTCCATATTCATCGGCGAACCATAGAAGGCAATCTTCTTACAGCCCGTATCAATGAGATGAGTCACGGCGGTGAAGGCGCCCAAGTAGTCATCCACCACCACTCTGGAGCAGTTGACGCCCGTACATATTCTATCATAGAAGACCAGCGGCACGCCATTGTTCATCAACTTCTCGAAGTGAGCATACTGCTTGGTGTCCTTTGCCTGCGAAACGATGATGCCGCACACCTTATTCTTATAGAAGTCATCGCAGATGGCAACCTCTCGGTCATATCTTTCCCTGCTCTGTGCCACCATCACACGATAGCCTCTGGCTCTCGCTTCCTCCTCAATACCCGAAAGAACGGACATAAAATAATAATGTACCAACTCCGGAATGATAACTCCTATCACCTTCATCGGCTGCACCTTGCTATGTCGCAAAGCCTCTCCGATGACGTTGGGATAGAAATTATGTTCCCGCGCATACGCCTGTATACGCTCCTTCTGGGCAGCACTGATTCTAGGGCTGTCCTTCAAAGCTCTGCTCACCGTGGCGATACTTACCCCCAGGTCGCGAGCTATATCTTTCATTGTTATAATATTATTTTCGTTCATGATATCTTTCCTCACGCTGCAAAATTAGACAAATATCCGTTAAGTTGCATCATTTCCATTGATTTAAATCAAGCAAAAGGTATGCAAACGATTGCGCATAAGAAATAACGGAATTAACTAAAAAATAGTACATCGTATTGAAAAAGACCTTAATTTTGCACCCAGAAAGAATAAACAGCGCAATTCCTCGACCTATTTTTATATATAAAACAAGGCCAGAGACTAAAAACGTGATATTCATCACAAAACAAGCAGAATATTCATTTTAAGAATAACAATAGTATAAACATAAACTTAAAAATCAAGCAAAATGATGAAGCAGGTAAAATTTAAATTGCCTCTCAGAGCATTGACCCTCGCAAGTGGTCTGCTTCTGACGGTGAGTTCCTTTGCGCAGACTAATGCGATTAAGGGACATGTGAAGGATGCTTCCGGTGAGCCTATCATGGGTGCTACCATTACAGTGAACGGTAAGGCAGTAGGTATTACCGACATGGATGGTAACTTCTCTATTGACGCAGCTCCAGGTACTAATCTTACTTTCACCTATCTGGGAATGACTCCACAGACTATCAAGGCCACATCTAACATGATGATTACCTTGCGGATGACTCTAAGGCTTTGAACGAAGTCGTAGTCATTGGTTATGGTCGTGCCAAGAAGGATGACTTGACCGGTTCTGTTACAGCCATCAAGCCAGATGAACTTCTAAGGGTATCACCAACAACGCATCAGACATGTTGGTTGGTAAGATTGCCGGTGTTGATGTACAGACAGCAGGTGGTACTCCTGGTGCAGGTGCCCAGATTCGTATCCGTGGTGGTGCTTCTCTGAATGCATCAAACGACCCACTCTATGTAGTAGATGGTTTGGTTATTGATAACCAGACAGCTACAGGTATGAGTAATATTCTCGCTATGATCAATCCTAGCGATATTGAGTCATTCACCGTATTGAAGGATGCTTCTGCTACCGCTATTTATGGTAGCCGTGCTTCTAATGGTGTCATCATCATCACTACTAAGAAAGGTCGCAATGGTCAGAAGCCTTCTGTTTCTTACACAGGTGATGTAACTATTTCTACTATCCAGAAGAAATATGATGTTTTGAACGCTGCTCAGTACAAGGAACTTGTCGGCTCTGTCAATGGTCTTGATGCATCCAAATTAGGCAATGCTGATACCAACTGGCAGGATGAGATTTTCCGCACAGCAGTTTCAACCAACCATAACGTAAGCGTACAGGCGGTTTGAAGAACATGCCATATCGTGCCAGTGTAGGCTTCAACAACTCAAACGGTATCGTGAAGACCAGTTGGATGAATCGTGTCAACGCTTCCCTCAACTTGGCTCCATCATTGCTCGACAAGCACTTGAACTTCAACCTCACAGGTAAGTTCATGTATGAGAAGGATCGCTATGCAGATGCAGGCGGCGCTATCGGTGCAGCTTTGTCTATGAATCCAACAGAACCTGTTTTTGGTGAAGGCGACCAGTATGCAGTTACAGGCGGTTACTATCAGAACTTGATTAACAAGGCTGATGATATGACAGACCCTAACTGGAAGAATACTACCAACTCTAATGCTGCCCAGAACCCAGTAGCTCTTCTCAATCAGAAAGAAACTATAGCTCATGCCCGTGACTACAGCGGCAACTTCGAGGTAGATTACAAGATTCATGGTTTCGAGGATTTGCATCTGCATGCAAGCTTGGGTGCTCAGTACACCTCTACACAGCAAAGCGATGAGATTTCCAAGTACTCATACTCTAACAACTATTTCGGTTGGGCTGGTATGACTCACTATTGGAAATACAATATGATTGGTAATGCCTATGCACAGTATGCTCATAAGTTTGGTGTTCACGACATCGATGTTATGGCAGGTGCCGAGCAGAGCCACTACCACAGACATGGCTACAACCAGGGCTTTGGTACAGATGAATATCTGAAGGCAAATAACCCAGTCCTCAACGAGGAGACAGGTTACTACAATTGGCAGCACAACCCATCAAAGCGCAGCGAGCAGGAGTGGCTAACCACAACTCTCTGGTATCATACTTCGGCCGTTTGAACTATAATCTTCTCGACCGCTACTTGATTACCGCCACATTCCGTGCCGATGGTTCTTCTCGTTTCGCCAAAGGTCATAAGTGGGGCTACTTCCCATCAGCAGCCTTTGCCTGGAAGATCAACAACGAGGGCTTCCTGAAAGATGTAAAATGGCTTGATGATTTCAAATTCCGTGTAGGTTGGGGTAAGACTGGTCAGCAGAATGGTATCGATGACTTCTACTATGCTCCACTTTATGTAGTAGGTAACTCTTATGCTCAGTATCCTTTCGGTAACGACTATCACCAGACTGTACGTCCTAACAAGTATAACGACAAGTTGACTTGGGAAAAGACCACAACATGGAATGCAGGTATCGACTTCGCTGCTCTCAACAACCGTTTCTCTTTCAACATTGATGGTTACTATCGCAAGACAACCGATTTGTTGGCAACAGTTGACGTACCAGCAGGTACCACATTCGGTGATAACCTGTTGAAGAACGTAGGTTCCCTCAAGAACTATGGTGTTGAGGTGGCATTCGACGTGAAGCCTATCGTAACCAAGGACTTACATGGGATATTACCTATAATGTGGGTTGGAATCACAATGAGATTACTTCTCTTGATGCCGGTGCTCAGGACTGGGTATGGACAGGCGACAAGATTTCTCGCGGTAACAACACCAAGATCTTGAAGAACAAGGTGGGTGAAGCAGTCAACTCTTTCTTCGTTTACCAGCAGGTATATGATGAGAATGGCAAACCTATCGAGGGTCTGTACGTAGATCGCAATGCTGATGGTCAGATTAACGACGATGACCGCTACTATTACAAGAACCCTTCTCCAGATGTAATCATGGGTCTCACCACTAAGTTCCTTTATAAGAACTGGGACTTCAGCATGGCATTCCGTGCATCTTTGGGTAACTACGTATATTATGACTTCTTGGCCAACAGAGCTTCCATCTCGCCATCAGGTCTTTACTCTAACAGTTCATTCAGCAACACCACTCCAGAGGCCGTTAAGCTCGGTTTCACAGGTTTGACAGTTGCCCAGAACTACTTGAGTGATTACTTTGTACGTAATGCTTCTTACTTGAAGTGCACCAATATTACATTGGGCTACAGCTTCCCTGCATTGATCAAGAATTCTTGCAGCGGACGTATCTACTTCACAGCACAGAACCCATTCATCATTACAAAATATAAGGGTATCGACCCAGAGGTAACCAGTGGTATCGACAGCAATCCATATCCACGTCCAATGAGTTTCCAGATTGGTTTGAACCTCAACTTCTAATATATAAAGGATTATAATTATGAGAAATATATTAATAAAGACTGCAGTTGCCGGTTTCCTCTGCTTGGGATTGGCTTCTTGCGCAGACGATTTGAATATCAGCTCAATTGATCCTCAGTCATCACCTAGTTATGATGCCGACGGTCTTTTAGCTAAACAATATGCCACACTTGGTCTGACAGGTCAGGCAGGTCCTGCAGGAAAGGGAGATATGAGCCAGGATGAGGGTGAAAGCGGTTTCTACCGTGTCATCTTCAATCTTCAGGAACTTTGTACAGATGAAGTTATCTGGGCTTGGCAGACTGATACCGATATCCCTGCCATCACCAATATTGCATGGAACTCAAGTTCAGTACGTGCCAACTGGGCATACCAGCGCCTGGCATACGACATCACCCTTCACAACCAGTTTATCAGTGAGCAAACTGGCAAGATGAGCGACGATGTTATTGCAGAGGTTCGTTTCCTCCGCTGCTTGAACTACTATTATTTCCTTGATCTCTTCCACAAGGCACCTTTCAAGGATACATTTGATAGCGAACTGCCTGTTGAGAAAACCGGTAAGGATCTCTACGACTGGATTGACAAGGAGTTGACCGCCATTGAGCCACAGCTCAAGGAAGTTGGTGCTTACAATGACGAAAAAGGCTTTGGCCGTGCAGACCGTGGTGCAGCTTATGCCCTCCATGCTCGTCTGGCTCTGAACTCTGCAGTTTACACAGATGGCCAGGTAAAGGACTACAAAAAGGCAAAGGACTACTGTGATAAGATTCTCTCTAGTGGAGCTTACGCATTGTCAACCGAGGCAAAGAATGGTTTCACAGGCTATGAGCAGGTATTCATGGGCGACAACGACCAGAACACCCAGGCTATGAAGGAGATTATCTTCCCTATCCGCCAGGATGGCAAGAAGACTCAGGAATACTCAGGTTCTACATACCTCGTAGCATCAATGCGAATTTCAGGAATGCCAAACTCATTCACCAGCAACTACTGGAGCTGTAACTTTGCCCGCAAGAACTTGGTTGAGAAGTTCTTCCCTAAGGACAATATCCCTATGGCAGGTGAAAACGATGCGTTGAAGGATGCCACCGAGGAGCAGGTTATCGCTAAGGATGAAGAATTGAAAGTAACAACAAAAGATGTCATCAACAAAGCTGGTGATGACCGTGCCATGTTCTACATGGGTGTAGGTGGCGGCATCCGCACACTTAGCCCTGGCAAGCAGATTACAGGTTTCACAAATGGCGCATCTATCGTGAAATGGCAGAATCGCCATGCAGACGGTTCCGACATCCACGATGGTACATTCATGGATACAGATATTCCATTGTTCCGTTTGGCTGAGATTTACCTGACACGTGCAGAAGCTAACTATCGTTTGGGAAATACAACAGATGCTCTCGCAGATATCCAGACTATCCAGAAGCGTGCTAATCGCAAGGAGATTTCTGGAGCTGTCGATGAACAGACTTTGATTGATGAGTGGTGCCGTGAGTTCTATGTAGAAGGCCGTCGTCGTTCTGATTTGATCCGCTTTGGTCTCTTCTCTGGTTCCAAGTATCTTTGGGACTTCAAGGGAGGTGTAGCTGGAGGTTTCGGTATCGAGTCTAAGTTCAACGTATATCCTATCCCTGTTACCGACATTGCAGGTAATCCTAACATGACTCAGAACCTAATTACTAATCTTAGTAAATCGGGGATTCTTCGGAATAAAGAACTATAATTGATTAAAGAATACAATTATGAAAAAGATATTTTTAAAATTGATGCTGTTGCCTGCAATGGTTTTGCCTTTGCTCTTCACTTCATGCTCTGACGACAATGACAGCAATCCTACATTGGATTTAAATCATGCTGCAGACGGATTTGTATTGAATACACCAGCATACGCAGAAAACAATACATACGACTTGGCAAGTGCCAACAACTTGACCTTGTCTTGTTCACAGCCAAACTATGGAGGTATTCCATACGTGGTTCGCTACTATGTGCAGGTTGCACTCGATCAGAAGTTCCTGACAGATACAACAGCTACACATAAAGAATTGTCAACCTCTTACACCACAGCCAAGATGGCTGTGGATGCAGCAGAGTTGAACTCTACACTCGTTGATATGTTCCAGGCAGCCAACCCAGACACAAGCGTGCCAGAAACAATGCCTGTATATGTAAGATTGCGTGCTGTCATAGATGGCACAGCCGACCCTTATCTTGGTCAGAGTTATTCCAACATCATAACCCTGCCTTCAGTGAAGGTACTTACAAGGCTCCAGATGCTAAGTATCCAGAGAACCTGTTCGTAGTTGGTTCTTCTATCCAAGAGGCTTGGAGCAGCTGGAAGCCAGTGGCTCCTGTATATGGTATGGCAGGCAACTATTATACCATGGTTTATGTTCCTGATGGCGGTTCATTCAAGTGGGGTACATACGAGAATGACTGGCGTGGCTTTAGCCGTCTGGCTGCTGTCAACGATAATGCTGGTGCTGAATTCTCAGAGGATGGCGACGGAAATCTGAAGGTTGCTCATGGCGGCTGGTTCGTTCTCCACTTCGTTGGTGAAATGTCAGCAGACAAGAAGAACATCAACTACTCACTGAATGTTTATCCTGGTGCTGCTTACATCATCGGTGCTGCTGCTGGTGGCAATTGGGACGACGCTTCTGCCGCTTGGGCTATGACAGCTCCTGCAGACCAGACTGGCGAATGGGTATCTCCAGCCTTCGGTGGTGATGGCGAGCTCCGCACATATATCAAGATTCCAGGAATCGACTGGTGGCGTACAGAGTACACTATCTTCAAGGGCAACTGCTTCTGGAGAAACATGAACATTGTTAATTCTTGGTCTGAGGCTGGTGAAGGTTACTCTGTAACTTGCACAGCAGGACAGAAGCTCTATGTCAACTTCGACAAGAACACAGCAGAAGTTAAATAATTAAAAACATGAACACAATGAAAAAGACATTATTATATAGCTTAGCAACAATGGCAAGTCTCGCACTTGCCAGCTGCGCTGGCGACTACGACGACTGGGCTAACCCACAGGCCAACGAGCAGGAGCATCTGCTGCCAAGTATGGGGTAACCTTTGCCAATGGTTCTGAGGCAGAAGGCAGCATGGCTGATGAAGATGGTATCATCAATCTCGTAACAGTCAATTCTACAGATGCCAATGTCTCTGGTTTCACCCTCCAAGATTTCAAGGTGAACGGAGTAGCTGTCAATGGAACAATGGTTGGCAACAGCGTTCAAGTAAGTGCTTCTGAATTGGAGAAACTCGTTTGCGAGCAGAATAAGTCTCGTGCTTCTGTTGCTCGCGACCTGAAAGTGGAGACACAAGTTTCTATCAATCTCGCTTCTGGTGATGCGGTAAGCATTACTACCAAGGGCGAGACTACAGGTAAGTTTACTCCAACAGCAACACCTCAACTCGATGAGAAGGGCTACTACATGCTCGGTCAGGTAAACGGAAATGAGTGGGATGCAAAATCTCCTGTCTGGATGAACAAGATTAGCGATGGAGTTTATCAGTTGAAGGTTACAACTACTGCAGACAAAAACTGGTTTAAGTTCTATGCTGGAAGCAACTTCGTAAGTGAAGACTGGGATTCCATCAACAAGGGAGCCTTGGGCTGCAAGGAGAACGGTTCAGAAGACACATTCGGATACATTCTCTATGATGGCGATTCATGGGGTGAACTTCAGACTCCAGTAATCCCAGGCGCAGGTACATGGATTGTTACTCTTGATATGAACAACCTTACTTACACTGTAGGCAAGCCAGTACTCTATATGGCAGGTGATGCTAATGGATGGGCAACAAATGACTACCTCGCAGGTGAGGATGGTGTACAGTTTACTGGTTTCATGTACTTGAACCAGAATGGTTTCAAGTTCTGTACTCAGCCAGAGTGGAAGGGCACCAACTATGGCGCAGACTTCAATACTGCTGCTGATGCAGCCAACATCACCATGACAGAAGAAGCCGGTTACTACAAAGTAGATGTTGATTTGGAAAGCAAGAGCTATGTTCTGACTCCTATCACAACTATTGGTATCATTGGTAGCGCATCCCCTAATGGTTGGGATTCAGACGTAGATATGACATACGTTCCTTACAATGCAGAAACAAAAGCACTTGGCTACTGGGAGGCAAAGGACATCACATTGGCTTCTGGTGAAATCAAGTTCCGTGCCAACGACGACTGGGCTATCAACTGGGGTGGCGATGTAAATGCTCTTACCCAAGGCGGTGGCAACATCTCTGTAGATGCTGGTACTTACGACATCAAGCTCTATGCATGGGCTAATGGCTATGCAAAGTGTGAACTGATCAAGAAGTAAGATATACAAACTTAAAGAGGCAACCAAGGTTGCCTCTTTTATTAATTCTATAAAAAGATGAAACAGCTAATATTATTCGTTTTTATCACATTAATTTTAACTGGATGCTACGCGAATTCAACAAGCAAGTGCAAAATTACGAAATGTTTTTGTAAAAGCACTCCTTTGGTGTTGAGAAATTCAATTTCTTTCTTGGTCTCTCATTAATTTTTGCCGTAAACTTTGTTATTTTCTGCTGACTGAAGTTTGAAAACGCAGCAGACTTAGGAATGTACTGCCTAACGAGTCCGTTTGCATTCTCAATAGCACCCTTTTGCCATGAGGAATACGGATCAGCAAAATACACTGGTACACCAAGAGATTTACTGATTATCTCATGTGCAGCAAATTCCACCCCATTGTCTGTTGTTATGGTCTTTATTTTTCCCTTGAATGGCATAAGTAGCTGCTTTACAGTCTCTGCCAATTTCTTAGCATTCTTTCCGTGCTTCAACTTCTCATAAACAACATATTTGTTTGCTTTTCAACCAATGTGACAATTGCTCCACAATTACCCTTTCCAACGATTGTATCCATCTCAAAATCACCAAATCGCACTCCATCAACCTCTTTGGGTCTTTCACTGATACTCACACGATTAGGTATGACAATACGTTTGCCACCTACAGGTCTTGCACGATGCTTCAATCTGTGACGGCAATTTTTATATAAAGAGCCTCCCTCTTTTTTGTCTTTCCTGATGATGCGATAGATACTCTCCGTAGAGATGCGCTTGCCTTCTTTGGCAAGGTAGCCAGATATCTGTTCTGGGGACCATTGCTTCTCTTTTAGTAGGCGCAAAGCCTCTTCCCTTACTTCTTGGGAGATGCGACGATTACCTGGAGTTCTGCGCTTTTTGCGGCGGGCATTGGCTTCTGCTGTTTCCCAGTTGTAATGGTTACGACTACCACTATTTCGCTTTAATTCGCGATAAATGGTGGATAAATCTACCTCAGTTCGGGATAAGAAATAGTGCCTAAAAAAGTTGGTAATCTCCGATATTTTTTGTATCTTTGTAGTTGAAATCCAATTAGTTACAAACATAAAAAGATATCATTATGGAGATTACCAAGGACAAAGTTACAGAATTATTTTGTATTATTGAT
>ENA-OQCS01000551-OQCS01000551.1-human-gut-metagenome-genome-assembly--contig:-NODE-551-length-20731-cov-2.117938_pt1 | contig 20731 bp, 29 predicted proteins | sample MGYA00242757_ERZ504575 | MGnify/ENA primary metagenome ERZ504575 (study PRJEB26092, sample SAMD00036297) | human gut metagenome | host: Homo sapiens | study: EMG produced TPA metagenomics assembly of... | reverse complement strand
CCGGTCTGCATGAAGGCGATAATTTCCCATACCCCCAGAATTCCGGATTATAGTCAAATCCACCCTTGATCTGCTGAAGGCTCATCTCATGATGAAACGCTCCCATATCATCCCGCTGCTTCTCGGTTAATGTCTCATCATTGTAACGGCTGGAACAAAAATAGGCAAGGAAGCTGTTCAGCATTTCTTTCGGCCAGTACCGCTGTGCGCCCTGCATGTTCTGCTGGCTGTACCAGTCCGCGATTCCTGCGATCGGTACGATTGTCTCCAGTCCTTCTACTCCTGTTGTTGCCACTGCAAACGGCATGGTTCCGGCGTAAGATCTTCCTGTCATGGCAACCTTTCCATTGGACCAGTCCGCCTTTGTCTCAACCGTTCCTTCGCGGTCTGCATATCCGATACGGTCTCCATGCAGCCATTCTACAATTGCTTTTGTAAAGCGTCTCTTTCATAGTCTGAACCAACATAGTTGAATCCGTCAGATCCTTTTGAACCAAATCCTGCACTTAAAACAACTGCAAATCCACGTACAAGATAATAATCAAAGGTGTCGATATTTTCAAAAACCATAACGTTATTATTTCCTTTATCCGGATAATACCAGTCTGCCGGATCTGCCTTTAAAGAAAGATCCATTGCACTGATGCATCCCTGCGGAACATGCGCATCCACTTTTTTTGTCAAGATCCGCAAAATTAACCGGATGATATTCTTTTTCTGCCACTTCTTTCATATGCGGATATCCATCTTCCTGGACTCCCGCCGCATATGGACGTGCTTCATATAAAGTTGCAGCCTTATAATTCCCCTCTACTGCACTTCTTGGTACCTGGACAACAGCTTTCACAAGATCTCTTTTTCCATCTCCGTCCACATCGTAATCCGTTTCCACATAAACACAATATCTTACGATACTGGATGTTGCCGGATCATACTTTTCTCCTGTCTTTCCATCTGTAAGTGGAAATACCGGCTGTGCAAGTCCGTTCTCAAATACTGGTACTTTGCTGTAATTCTTTTCGTTCATGGTAAACCTCCCAAACATTAAATAAATACTCGGATCTAATCACATATTATTTCCCCAATATTATTGTGATTTCATTTCTCCATTTCCTATTATAACGAGATGCAAGAAGAACTTCAATGAGATTTTTCGCATTATTTTATAGTTTACTATACCTGTTTTCTTTTCTCAATTCTATAGAAATAATCTTTTAAACATGCTATAGTAAACTTATATTTTACATAGATTTATCTGAAATTTAACAAACAAAAAGGGGATATTATGAAAAAGAACATAAAAAAGATATTAAAAGTTCTCGGAATCTTCCTGCTTATCATTCTGGTTGCGCTGATTGCATATCTGATCTATCTCTTTGCAAGCTATCACCGAATTCCGGATAATCAGGCTTTGAAGATCGAGAAAACTTCCGGTGGAACAGCCGCAGCTGACACACTGACAACCGAGAAAGAATATTCCGCTCTGACCTACAATGTTGGTTTCGGAGCCTACACGCCGGACTTCAGCTTCTTTATGGACGGTGGAAAATCTTCCTGGGCAAAAAGTAAGGAAAGTGTCGAATCTGATATTCAGGGTGCCGGAGAACTGGTTGCTTCCAAAGATCCGGATTTCGCACTGATCCAGGAAGTTGATCTGAACTCTACTCGAAGCTACCATGTAGATGAATATTCAATTTTAAAGGATACGATTCCAAGTTACAATACGGTATTTGCACAGAATTACGATTCCGCATTCCTTTTTTATCCATTCACACAGCCGCATGGTCGCAGCCGTTCCGGACTTGCTCTTTTCTCCAAATATCCGGTTACGGATTCTCTGAGAAGAAGCTTTCCTATATCGACAAGCTTCAGCAAGTTCTTTGATCTTGACCGCTGTTACAGTATTTCCAGAGTCCCTGTAGATAACGGAAAGGAACTGGTTATCTTCCTGCTACACATGTCTGCTTACGGCAACAGTGATGCGATTCGCGAAGGACAGATCCGTATGCTGAGTGCAGATATGGAAAAGGAATACGAAGCCGGTAATTATGTACTTTGCGGTGGTGATTTCAACCATGACCTTAAGGCATCCGAAAAAGATGCAGAAAATTGTGAGTCCTGGGCTTATCCATTCCCACGCGAAGAGCTTCCGGAACACTTTTCATTCTGCCTGGACAATCTTTCTGACAGTGAAAAGGATGCACTCTGGGACAGTGCACGAAATGCAGATATGGAATATGTACCTGGTGTGACCTACACGGTAACGCTGGACGGATTTATTACTTCCGATAATATTGAATGCACAGAATATGAAAATGTAAATACCGGATATAGCTACTCGGATCATGATCGGTGTATATGAAATTCCAATTATTAGATGAATAATATGTAAAAAGGCAGCTGATCTTTTCAGACCAGCTGCCTATGTTTTCGTCTATTTTCTTTCGTCCTACTTCAGATCAATCTTCTCCTGCAATACCACACAGCCTGCCATATCACCAATAACATTTACACAGGTTGCTCCCATATCGCAAAGCGTATTGATACTGATATAAACGCCCATAACACCTGCCGGAAGTCCTGCCATCGTAGCAAGTGCCGCAAAGGATGCGATCGCAATACTGGAAATCTGGTTGGAAACACCAAGTTCATTCTCCACACAACTCTTACTGATCGGAATGGTTGCCGAGCTTGAACAGGTTCCGAATGCATTCAGTGCTGCCGGATTTCGTCACCTGCTTTTCACTCTTTCTATATTTTCCGCACTGAATTTCCATCTCTAATCTTTACAGGAAACCGGTACGAATAATTTTTCTGCTGCCATTCCGGATCCTCCATCATCCGCAGAAGATGTTTTGCTGTGATACGTCCGAGCTGATACTTTGGATGCACCGCTGTCACCAGCTGGATACTGGTACTTGAATCCTGAAGCTCCGCATCATCAAAGGATACCAGTGAAATATCCTCCGGCACATGCAGCCCCCTCTCTTCCAGAAACTCCATGTATAATCTGCCACTTCATCATTGTAGACCATCATCGCTGTACAATCCTTCGTCCGTCTGTACATACGGAGAAGTCCTTTTTTACTCAGCTTTTCTTCCATATCTTTTGTTGAATACCAGCGGATACAGTCATCATCAAATTTTACACCGTAATCCGACAGACACTGAATAAATCCTTTGTAGCGCTCAATTCCCTGCATATCATCATATTTGAAAATTCCACCAATCCTGCGGTGTCCGTTCTCGATCAAAATCCTGGTCAGCTCGTAAGCCGATCTGGAATCCGACATTTCCACACTGTCAAATGGCACATTTTCATAATGATTATGGATAAACAGCGTCGGAATATTTTTTCTTTTGATTTCTTTATAAAGACGAATGTTTGGATTTGGAAATGCAGATCTTGATCCCTCAATGATCAGACCACTAACATTACTTTTCAGCAGTCCCTCCAGATAAATCGCCTCATCATTCAGACGGTTCTTCGTTACTGCGACCTCAATTCCATACCCTTTTTCTGCCAGCGAAGCTTCAATCCCATCATATACCCGTGGAAACAGATAATCAGAATAATAGCTCAGAAGAAGACCTATCTGTGGTCTTTCTCCATTTACTCCATTGCTGTCGTAAGAAACATAGGTTCCGCTTCCCCTCACACGGGTAATCAGACCTTCTTCCTCTAGCTGTTGCAGTGCAGTCCTCACGGTCTGTCTGGAATACCCAAACTTCTTCTGAAGACTTGTCTCTGACGGAAATTTATCCATATTTTTAATTATACCACTGGTAATCAGTGTATGCGCCCAATTATATAATTTCTGGTATTTAAGTCCTTCTTGATCTGTCTTATGCATAAACTCTCCATTTCCTGTTAAATAGAATGTGCCTTGGCACATTCTCGCGCCGAGCGCAGTCGCTTGCGACATCCTTCATCTTCGCTCCGGTGTACATCCTCACAGAGTGTTTTTGACATATTGGGAATATGTTCTTTCCTAATATGTCAAAAATCAGGATCCGCAATCTTATTTGGACTGCAAATCCTGACTTCTGATCTGTATACATCCGGGAAATTCTTCTCGAAAATGAGAACTGTCAGTTCCCCAACTGTAAAATTTTTTATATTATTTGATTACCTGGATAGATTCTCTGTCTGCGAATACTGCAACGAAGATCAGGAATACAACGCCCTGAATGAGCTGCATCATCTGTGTTGTGAATCCCATCATCGTCAGTCCACTGTTCAATACAATGTACAGCAAAGATCCAACAACGATATTTTCAAAACGAACCTTTGCGCCACCGGAAATCGGCATACCACCTAATACCAGCGCGATCAGAATCTGTGTTTCCAGCTGGTTACCACCTGAAGATGTAACCGATCCGACTTTGATTACATTGATAAATGCTGCAAATCCTGTAATTGCACCTGCAAGTACATAGATGAGGAATTTCATCTTATTTGTACGGATACCAGAGAACATTGCTGCTTTTTCACCGGCTCCGATTGCTTTCAGATAAGTTCCGAACTTTGTATAACGGAATGCAATGAATCCAATAATCAAAATAACTACCGTACATGCAACCTTAAGTCCTGTACTGTCATAGTTGATCAGTTTTGCAGAACCCGCAACAGGTGCATTTGTTGTAAGGTATTTGATAAATCCACGGAATAAGAACATGGTACAAATTGTAACAATGAAGGATTTAATCTTACGGAATACATAGAAGTAACCATTCAGAGCTCCAATTGCCGCACCAGATGCAATGCCACCGATAATTGCGAGTGGAATGCTTTTCTGTGAAAGAATACATACAACGATGGATGAAATACCGAGGATAGATCCTGAGAGAAATCCAGACCTCCCATTGTCATAATGAAGAAAACACCCATAGCTGCAATCATAGTTACATATACCTGTGAAAGTACCAGTGACATATTTCCCATCATACGGAAATCTGTCAGGACATTGAATAACAGGAAAATAACAACCAATCCTACGATTGGCAGGAGCGAACGAATTAAGGTCATCTTAGATGCCTTTTTCAGCTGCTGCTCTTTATCATTTGTTTTTGCACTTACTTGACTTCCCATAGCTGCCTCCTTATACCATCATAGAAATAAGACCGTTTTCATCAAGGTTCTTATCTCTATCCAGCTGACCACTGATTTTCCATCTTTCATAATTCGATACGTCGCACATACCGATCAGCTCCATCAGTCTTCCGAAATCATGATAATGATTTCCATTTTTCTCATCTGATTCATTAACTGGTAGATATCCTGTTTAACTTTGATATCAATACCACGTGTCGGGCTGTCCAGTACAACGATGTCAGAATCTTTTCCGATCCATCTTGCAAGAACGACTTTCTGTTTGTTACCACCTGAAAGATTTGATACAAACTGGTTTACATCTACCATCTTTACAGACATCTGTTTTGCATATTTGTCTGCAAATTCTTTACGCTTCTTGTCACTTAAGAGATGTGACTTCCTGCCAGTTCATCCAGTGATGGGAGGCAGATATTGTCTCCGATACTCTGATTCAGAACAACAGATTCATTATCACGGTCTTTTGATGTGTACGCAATGCTGTGTTTGATCGCAGTCGGAATATCATTAATCTGTGTTCCATCTGCCAGTGTTACGCTACCTGTACGGTCATAAGATGCACCGAAAATAGCTTTTCCGATTTCATGCATACCAGATTCTGAAAGTCCACCGAATCCAAGGATTTCACCTTTATGAAGATCAAATGTTACATCTTCGATCAATCCAGGAACAGTAACATTCTTTACTGATAATACAACTTCGTCAGATACTTTTTCACCATATCTGCACGATAATAATCACCTGTTACTTCTCGTCCTACCATCAGTTTCTTCAGATCATCTTCTGTTACATCTTTACTCTTAACAGTATCAATGTAAACACCATCCCGAAGGATTGTGATTGTATCAGACTTATCAAGGATTTCCGGAAGGTCATGTGAAATGAAAATAACTGTATTTCCACTCTTTCTGATTCTTTCCATATGTTTGTAAAGCTCTTCACGTCCTTCCTGTGAAAGAGCAGTTGTTGTCTCATCGATAACAACGATCTTCGGATCAAAATAGGTAGCCTTTACGATCTCGACCAGCTTACGGTCTTCGAAGTTGTAATTGTCGATCATGTCAGCTGCTTTAATTCTGTCAAAGCCATATTGCTTTAAAAGCTCTGTTGCTTTTTTGTTCATGGCATTTGTATTTTTAATTCCAAAATGTACGAACTGATCTTCATGTCCGAGGAAAATATTCTCTGCAACTGTAAGTCCTGACAGAGTTCCAAGTTCCTGTACGATGATAGATACACCTTCGTTGTTTGCTTCTACCTGGTTCTTCGGATGAATTTCTTTTCCGTCCAGAATGAACTGTCCGCTTCCAATGCTGTAGATACCTGTCAGCATGTTGGTCAGAGTGGATTTACCAGAACCGTTTTCTCCGATCAGCGCGTGAACCTCTCCTTTGTTTACATTGAAGGATACATTCTGAACTGCTTTTGTAATACCGAAGTTTTTACAAAGATTTTTTACCTGTAATCTTACTTCACTCATTGCTGTCTTCCTCCCTTCATTACTTGACGATTTCGCCCTTAGTAGCCTTTGTTGTCACAGTAATGATAATAAGCAGTGCAAGTCCTGTGATAACATCCTGGATTGCAGTCGGTGCTCCGAGAGCAATGAAACCGAAGAAAATGATGTTGATTACGAACTCACCGATGATGATTGCCGGAAGTGGCATTCCGTATTTCTTAAATGCAAGGCCAAAGAAACATCCCATAGTCGGAACGAAGTTTCGGCTCATAGATGCCATTCCGGTAACAGCTACCATAGAAGAACCATAACTGATTGTCAAGATCGCCATAACCCCAAGGAATGCACCACTTAAGATAAATGCAAGTACTTTATATTTATTTACATCAATACCCATATTCTTTGCAACGAACTCATCACTTCCGATTGCATAGGTATAAGTTCCGATTTTAGTGTAGTTTAAGAATATGTAAGCTACTGCACAAGCCGCTAATGCAGGATGATATCCCATGGCATCTGACCAAATGCACGAATGTTTGCCGGAAGTGTCTGCTCAACACCGCCTGCAATATAGTTTGCGATTGACTCATAAATAAGAGCCAGACCGGTTGTTACGATCATTGATGAATACGAAGCTTTACATAGAAGATACCGTTCAGTATTCCAACGATTGCGCCTGTAAGAACGCATCCAATAATAAGTCCAAAATAGCCCATGTTAAATCTGGTTGCAAATACACATCCAACGATTGCGGAAAGCATGATGTTTGCACCAATTGAGAAATCGAACATTCCCATTACCATTACAAAATAGAAACCAACTGCACCTACGGTAGCAATCAGGCTCGCCTGAAAGTAATTGAGCATATTGGAAAAGGAACCGAAGTTATGTGGTGTCAAGATTTTAAAGATCAGCCAGGAAAGTACGACCAGACCGATTAAGATCAGATATCCCATCACTTTCCCTGAAGTTTTTTACTAGTGCCCATATTATCTACCTCTTCATAATTGTCATTTCTGATTTAGAAAAGGTGGCATCGCCTTTGCGACGTCACCCTTTCTGAGTTAATAGTCGTTATTATTTGTCTATCCTAGTTACCTGCACGTGATGCTGCATCTTCAATAGATACCTTAGCAGCTGTTGCCTTTAAGTCTTCCATGCTGAGTTTAGACATATCAACCAGTTCTTCATCTGTGTATGGAAGCTGGTCTACGAAATATTTCTCATATGCTTTGTAGTCATCTGGTGATGATACATACAGATATGGGAATGGAACATCTTCGAATTTACCACCGAAGTCTTTGTAGTTTCCTTTGATTGCATTGTAAACCATCATGAAGGAAATCAGCGGATCACAGTAATGTCCGCCAGATTCACCAGCCATAGATCCATTTTCAAGTCTTTCTCCAAGGTCTGGGAGGAAGTCTGTAGAAACGATATCAATATCACTTGTCTTGCCTGCACGTTCAACTGCTGCGATTGCTCCCTGAAGTGGATCTCCACCACCACCAGCTGGGATCAGTGCATCAAGATCTGGATCTGCTGCCATTAAAGCTTCTGCTGCTTTTGATCCACCTTCTGAAGTTGTACCTGCATACTGTGGTTCAGAAAGAGTTGCCTTATCGTTCGGGTTTTCTTTATTCCATTTTTCAACGCCTGCTTTGTAACCTTCCCATCTTCCAAGCCATGTAGCATCTCCCTGCTCCCAGCCAATAAGACCGATGTTACGATCTCCTTTTTCAAGAAGGATGTTTACAAGTTCTTCACCGTTTGCCGGTTCATCTTCATGTACAGCTCCGATGTAGTAATCAGAATCTTTAGCTGCCTGATAAATATCTGCGCTGTTCTTTTCACTGATTACACGGAAGAACTGTGCAAGATATACTTTGTTGTCGTTACATGTCTTGATAGCAGATGTCATTTCTGTATCAGAAGAGTTACAGATGATGATTCCCTGGCATCCTGCTGCTGCAAGCTGTTCTACAGATGCTGTAACTTTTTCAGAAACATGTCCCTGGTCAACATACTGTACTTCGACATCAAGAGCTTTTGCTGCTTCATCAAGGATTTTCTTACACTGTGATCCAAGTACGTCTGTTGAAGACCAAATAGAAACACCAATTTTGATCTTGCCTGATTTTGAAGCACTCTTGTCAGAAGATCCACTTCCACTACCACCACATGCTGCAAGTCCGACTACCATTGTAGCTGCCATTGTAGCTGCTGTTACTTTTTTGAAACTTTTTTCATATCTTCTCCTCCATCTCCGTTTTCTTGATGATTTGATTATATTATTTGAGTCTGTGCTTTTCAAGAAAATACAAGAAAGTTTTTGTTCAAAGTTGTATTTTAAACGTGTATTTTATCCACCAAAAATGTAATGTTTTTATTCATTTTGTGCATTATGTCCTTATAGTGATCGTTTTTTTTCAGTGAAAACTAGATTTTTGTGCGTTATGTGTAAAATTTTCATGAACTGACAATACAACTTTCATTTTCTCTATACTTGTATTGTAAATGTATACAAATCACATGAATTACATACCTTTTTTCTTTTTGATATTATACATACACAGCCTTAATCCTTCCTTAAAAATTTATAGATTTTATGCATTATGCACAGCTTATTTCTTTTTATTATCCGCTTGACATAAGTCCGAATTCAGACTACAATATATCGAGTACGATTTCAGACTTACTATCATCTGATTTCGAAATCTACATAATTATTTAAATGAGGTGAACCATGAGCACGGATTCTACTGTACTTATCAGCAAATATTTAAAAGAATACAATCACATATATAAAGAAGCAAATGAAATTTACCACGAAGCTGCCCGCAGACTGCATCTGTCAGACAGCGCTTTTGAGATTTTCTATACAATTTTTGAAATGGGCGATAACTGCCTGCAGCGTGATATCTGCAAAGCTTCCTGCATGCCAAAGCAGACGGTTAATTCATCTATACGAAAACTGCAGACCGACGGTTATCTTACCCTCTCACCCGGAAAAGGACGAAGTATGCATATCCATCTTACAGCTTCCGGCAAGAAGCTTATTCAGGAAAAGCTGCTTCCTCTCATCCAGATTGAAAATGATACTTTAGCTTCTTTCAGTCCCGAAGAATGTGAACAGCTTCTGCGCCTGAATGCCAAATATAATCAGACCTTACGTTCTAGACTTTCTAACCTTGAGGAGGATCTATAAACTATGAAAATTCAATTATCCGAACACTTTACTTATAAAAAAACTTCTGCAATTTGTTTTTCCATCTATTATAATGATGATTTTCACATCCATTTACAGTGTGGTTGACGGACTCTTTGTCTCCAACTTTGTTGGAAAAAGCGCTTTTGCAGCGGTGAATCTGATCATGCCCTTCCTGATGGGCATCAGCGCTCTCGGCTTCATGATCGGAACCGGTGGTAGTGCCATTGTTGCAAAGACGCTTGGTGAAGGAAAGATCGAAAATGCCAATGAGTATTTTTCCATGCTCGTCTATATCACTGCTATCGGAGGAATCATTATCGCAATCCTGAGTATGTTCCTTGTAAAACCGGTTGCCATTTTATTCGGTGCAAGCGGTACTCTTCTTGACAACTGCATTTTATATGGACGTATTCTTTGCATTTCGCTGCCTGCTTTTATGCTGCAGAATGTATTTCAGAGCTTTTTTGTAACTGCCGAAAAGCCACATCTGGGACTTCGCGTGATCGTGATCGCCGGCGTGACCAATATGATTCTCGACTTTTTATTTGTTGCTGTACTCCACCTCGGACTTCCCGGTGCCGGGTTTGCGACTGTATGCGGAGAGTTTATCGGAGGGCTTTTCCCGTTATTCTACTTTGGACGGAAAAATTCCAGCTTATTAAAGCTCGAGAAAACACATTTCCATGGCAGAATCTTATTAAAGACCTGTACCAATGGCTCGTCCGAGCTTATGACCAATCTTTCCAGCTCTGTTGTAAATGCTCTTTATAATATGCAGCTCATGAAATTTGCCGGTGAGGACGGCGTTGCAGCTTACGGAACGATCATGTATGTCAATTTTATCTTTGTTTCGATCTTCTTTGGTTATGCGATTGGAAGTGCCCCGATCGTCAGCTATCACTACGGTGCCAACAATCAGGATGAACTAAAGAATCTTTCCACAAGAGTATCAGGCTGATTGGAACCTGGGCTGTTTCCTTATTTATCATCGCGCAGCTCATCGCAACACCACTCGCCACATTGTTTGTCGGTTATGACCAGGGGCTTTTTGAACTGACACGCAGTGGGTTCCGTCTGTACAGCTTTGCGTTCCTGATCAACGGGTTCAATATTTATGGCTCTGCATTTTTTACCGCATTGAACAACGGTCTGCTCTCTGCGCTGATCTCGTTTCTCAGAACACTGGTCTTCCAGATGGCAGTGGTTCTGCTACTTCCACTGCTTCTCGGGATCAACGGAGTCTGGTGCTCAGTTGCAATTGCTGAACTTTTAACTTTATGCGTTACCGGAACTTTTATCGTCCTGAAACGTAATACGTATCATTATTTGTGAACTACTCGGCAACTCAGTTACCAGAGCATCTGAATTTTGGCGGGATACCGCCTTTTTTCAGGGTGCCGTTGCTAGAATCAAACTTTTTGAACCAAAAATAATATTTGTTATTGAACCAAATCATTCGAAGTGCTATAATCATTTTAAGTTTTGAACTTCACTGTTTTATTTTTAAATTGAACTTTTTAGTTTGAAAGGAGATTTTCAAATGACAACTTTCTCAGATAGACTTAAAGAGCGATGTATGCACAGAACCTGAAACAGATTGATCTGGTTCATATCGCCGCAGAAAATAATGTAAAATTAGGTAAAAGCCATGTAAGCCAGTACGTGAGCGGAAAAACTGTTCCGAGAAATGATATCCTCCATTTTCTGGCAGATACGCTTCACGTAGATGCCGATTGGCTGCTCGGTGACAGTCAGGAAAACTTTACTGCTCGGGAAAACAACTCCGTTGCCCCAAAAGCTCCGTCTACCACTAAGACTTCTGGTTCTGTCGGAGCTTCAAACTCTTCAAAAAGGGGAACTACACCGATGAAAAAGACAATAACCGACAAAAATGATAACGATAATGCAGGAAGTTCTGCCATGCATATATTCAAAAAATCATCCAAACTCGATAATGTATTATACGATGTCCGTGGACCGGTTGTTGAAGAAGCTGCCCGTATGGAAGAACGCGGTACCCACGTACTGAAGCTCAATATCGGTAATCCGGCTCCATTTGGTTTCCGCACACCGGACGAAGTATCTATGATATGAGTCAGCAGCTTTCCGACTGTGAAGGATACTCTCCTTCTCAGGGACTTTTCTCTGCACGGAAGGCAATCATGCAGTACTCCCAGATCAAAAAGCTGCCGAATGTCACAATCAATGATATTTATACCGGAAATGGTGTCAGCGAACTGATCAACCTGTGTATGTCAGCTCTTCTTGACAACGGAGATGAAATCCTGATTCCGTCACCAGACTATCCTCTGTGGACTGCCTGTGCCACACTTGCCGGCGGCAAAGCCGTTCATTATATCTGCGATGAACAGTCTGACTGGTATCCGGACATCGAAGATATGCGCCGTAAGATCACAGACCGTACCAAAGCTCTTGTAATCATCAATCCGAACAACCCGACCGGAGCACTTTATCCGAAAGAGGTTCTGCAGAAGATTGTTGATCTCGCAAGGGAACATCACCTGATCATTTTCTCAGATGAAATTTATGACCGCCTTGTTATGGACGGAAAAGAACATATTTCCATTGCTTCACTGGCACCGGATCTGTTCTGCGTCACCTTCAGCGGCCTTTCAAAATCCCATATGATCGCCGGATTCCGTATTGGCTGGATGGTTCTCAGCGGAAATAAAGCAATCGCAAAAGATTATATCGAAGGAATCAAGATGCTTTCCAATATGCGTCTCTGCTCCAATGTTCCGGCACAGTCTGTCGTTCAGACCGCTCTCTGGGGCAATCAGAGCGTCAACGACTACCTCGTTCCGGGCGGACGTATTTACGAACAGCGCGAATATATTTACAAAGCACTAACTGACATTCCGGGAATCACTGCCATTAAACCGCAGGCTGCATTTTATATGTTCCCGAAGATCGATGTGAAGAAGTTCAACATTATAAATGATGAAAAGTTTGCACTGGATCTGTTGCAGGATAAGAAAATCTGATCGTACAGGGAAGTGGATTAACTGGAAACAGCCGGATCATTTCCGGGTAGTATATCTGCCACGAATTGAAGTTCTGAAAGAAGCAGTGGGGAAAATTTCTGATTTCCTGAGTTATTATAGACAGGGGTAGTAAAATGACAGGCACCACCTGAAAAGAAACATAGGGTACGGGTTCCGTTGCACTGGGCATTCCGATGAGCTCCCGAAACCGTCAATTGTGTCAGCAATGGTTCCACAATTGACTGGATCTCATCTCTATAGTGCAAAGTCACCCGTACCCTATTTTTCTTTTCCGGCTCCTTCTGCAATTTTACTGCATCTATAAATATTAACAGAAATAGAATCTTTTGACCTTGGTATCATCATTTACATTTTCATATTTTAATTTTCTTATGAAAGCAATGCTCTCACTGCTTCTCCATCAAACACAACTTCTTTTACATGATTAACCTCAATCTGATACAGTGCATTTGCCGCAATATGTTCGGCTGCCTGCTCCAGATCACGGATTCCTGATGTATTGGAATAAAGTTCAATTATCACATCAAGACCTTCATCTGTCACCGTACACTCGTCCCGACGAAGGCTCATTCTCTTCAGGATCTTCGGAAGTGCAAATCTGGAGAAGATGATCTTCTTCTCTTCCGGTGTATAATCCGGGATATCGATAACTGCAAAACGGGACATGATCGGTGCACTGATCTGATCTTTTTCATTGGCAGTTGCAATCGGATATACGCCAACTGTCGGAACGTTACACTCAATATAGTTATCCGTAATCCAAGGTTATCAAGGAGTGTCAAAAGTACATCCGCCGGATTCCCATTTCCTTTTCCGGATGCTGCTTTGTCCAGCTCATTGATGATAAATACCAGGTTGGATTCTCCTGCTGCCGCAAATGCTTCCATAATAATTCCCGGTTTCGCATTGGCGTATACACGGGAACTTCCTGTAAGCTGTTCCGGATCGTTAATGGAACTCATATCCAGAGTTGTCCACGGAAGCTTCAGGATACGTGCAATTGCATAAGCGATCTGCGATTTACCGGTTCCGGCTGGTCCGATCAGAAGGATTCCATACGCTGGAAGAGTGTGCGTTCTGTTGATCTGGATGATCGTCTCTATGATTCTCTGTTTGACACGTTCCATTCCGTAAGTTCTTCATCCAGGATTCTTCTTGCCTCATCTGGATCAATGGATTCAAAATAATTGCTCTTCCACTGAATATTCATCATGATTGAAAGAGCTCTCTGCGCATGTCTTCTTTCTTCCGGTGACACTTCATGTGATCTTGCAACAGCAAGGTTTCTTCTTGCCCACAGACGGATATTGTCCGGAAGGGTTCTTCCTGCACAGTTCATAAAATCGGTAATACTCTGCAGGCTTGTCAGCTTCATGCTGTCGCCGTCCTCTTCCATTTCCTCATCCACTGCTTCTTCTGTCGGTGCACTGCTTGCGAAAAGACGCTCGATCATGAACTGCAAGAAACCATCTTCAGCTGAAGCTTGGTTGCCCCACCGAATGCGATTTCACGGATCTTATATACTGCATAGCCGTCTGCACGGTTTTCACCGGAAAGACGGACATTGATGTGGTTCTCGCCCAGCCATTTGATCAGGCTTACAAATCTCGCATCGATCTGGAGAATGTCCGCACTTACAGTTCCATCTTCCTCGTCAAATTCAAAGGATGTCTTCTTGATCGGGTTGGTGAAAATACCACAGGAATGATGCTTCCATTTACGGTTGCTGTTATCCAGAACCAGCATCGGTTTCTCCGCTGTCGCTTCTGTCTCATTCGAGCGGAATGTTGTATAAGTACATTCCTGGACCTTTTTTCATCTGATGTGTGTTTAAAATCAAAAACTGGCATGATTTTTACTCCTTTTTCCTTTTATATTCGCTCTTTTCAAATTGTATATTTTTGCACATTTTATGAATACTCTGTACCTATCTTAACACACTTGCTGCATATCTGAAAGTCAAAACCATTTCTTCATAGTATTTTTATTCATTTAGATTTTTATTTTCCTTCTGCTCCAGTCCCGCAAAAAACAGTTCATAAAAATCTTCCTCCCATCCAGCTTCGGCAAATTCTCCCCACCTCCATTGGTGCTCCGCTTCATCTCAGCATGAAGTTTTTCTCCGGCACAGATCAGTCAATCTTAAGTTCCACTCTGCTGCCACCTGATTTTTCTTTTGTAACCACAATCTGTTTCTCAATCCTTGCTTTTAATTCCTGTACATGGGAAATGATTCCCACCAGACGGTTGCCTTCCGTAAGACCATTCAGTGCTTTCATCGCCTGTTCCAGTGACTCTTCATCCAGTGAACCAAATCCTTCATCGACAAACATGGTATCCAGCTGGATTCCGCCTGCCGATGCCTGGATCTCATCAGAAAGTCCGAGTGCCAGCGAAAGAGAAGCTTTAAAGGATTCCCCGCCGGAAAGCGTCTTCACGCTTCGCTCAGAACCATTGTAGTGATCGATTACGTTCAGTTCCAGACCACTCTGACTCTTCCGGTCATCCGTATCAGTCTGGCGTTTCAGCTCATATTGTCCTCCACTCATCACCATAAACCGCGTATTTGCACGGGCAATGATCCGGTCAAAATAATTGGTCTGGATGTAGGTCTCAAACTTGATCTTTTCTTTGGATCCGCCTTTGATCTTTCCATTTACCGTATCGGAAATTTCACGCACCTGTGTCCAGTTCCGCTCAAGCTCAAGAAGTTTCGCACTCTGCTTGTCAATCGCATTCCTGATTTTCAGATTGTTCTCATAACGGATCCTGATCTCTTCCATCTGTTTTTGAAGCTCTTTTTTCGCACCTAATACTTCCTGTCGTGCCTGCACAAGCTCTTCCATATCGGTTTCTTTATTACCTGCAATCTGCTTCTCCAGCGTTTTCTTCTTCGTCTTTGCCGCTTCTACCGACTGACTGCAGTCCTGGAATGCCTTCTGGCAGCATTCAGATTCTTATCGATCTCTTTTTTCTGCTTATCCAGCTCTTTGATCTTCTGTTCTGCTTCTGCTTTCTCCGGAAATTCCAGTTTGCCACGCACCTTCACAGCCTGCTCTTCTGCATTTGCTTTATCTCTCTCAGACACAAGGAGCTGATCCTTTCGCTCCTGTTCTTCCTCCTGAAGCTTTTTCTGCATCTGCTCCAGTTCCGGGATCTCAGCTTCCAGTTTCTGCTTTTCTGCCACTGCTTCTTTAGCTACTTCCAGCTTTTTCTGTAATTCCTTTTCTGACTTTTCGAGGACATCCATCTGTTGACCGATCAACGCCAGCGATTTTTCAATCTCTTCTTCCTGTATGCTGCTGTCAAAACTTTTCACACTCTTTTGAATTTCTTCTCCCAGCGCTTTTAACTGGATCAGCTTTTCATTTGCCTTAAAGCTTGCATCATTCGTCTTTTTCTCCACATCTGCAGTCTCTTTCCGGTATCTTTCAAGCTCTTCTTTCTCCGGTGCACCTCTGTCATCTGTGCCGGACATGGATGGTGGACCGATCCGCACACCGGACACGGCTCTCCCATTTTCAGAACCTTTGCAAGAATCCCCGCCTGCTCATCCAGAAATGCCCTCTCCATCCAGGCAAGCTGTGTCTTTCGCTCTGTACATTCCTCCTGCATGACAAGGTATGCTTTCTGCGCCTCTTCCACACTTTTCTTCTGTCTTTGGTATCTTTTATATTGAATAAGAATGTCTTCTGCCGTTTCTTTTCTTACTGAAACCTCTTTTTGTTCTGCTGTAACTTTCAGAACTTTAATTTCCGCATCCTTCAGCTGTTCCAGTAAATTCCTTTTCTGTTCCAGCTGCGCCTGCATCTGCGCTTTCTTTTCCTGATACTGGCTTTCCCGGCCCTTTAATATCTCAATCTGTTTTTCAAACTCTTTAATCTGCTTCTGAAGTTTTTTCAATTCGTCATACTCTGCAAGCTTTTCCTGCCTCTTTCCGATCTCTTCTGTTAACTGTTCTCTTTCCGGCACTTTTTCCTGTTCTTTCTTCAGTGCCATTTCCAGTTCTTCCAGCGTTGGTGTCTTCTCTGCTATCGTCTGCTCCGCTTTTTCCAGTTCCTTTTTGGCACGGATCACTGCCTCTGCCTTTCCGATTCTCTGGTTCAGCTCTTCCAGACCTTTCTCGATCTTCGTTAAATTCTTCTTCTTTTCTTTCACCGAATCTGCATCCTGATTTGTCAGAGTTTCCAAAAGTTCCAGAACCTTGTCCGCATGAACCACCGCTTTGCTCTCACGAATCTTTTTCACATCCGCAGCAAGCACGTCATCCTCATCACAGCTGATATCCTTCATGTACTGCAAAATGCTTTTGCTGACATCCTCGTACTGTTCCTGCAATCTGCCGCTTGCATTTTTCATTTTCTCCTGAAACGCAAGATACGGTCTGGTATGAAAAAATTTCCCGGAAAATTTTGCTCCGCTCCTCAGTTTTTGAAAACAGAAGCTTCATAAAATCTCCCTGCGCCAGCATTGCAATCTGAGTAAATTGTCCGCGGTCAAGCCCGATCAGTTCTGTCACTGCTTTCGTGACCTCTTTTGCCTTTGTGACCGGAAGCCTGTCATCCGGAAATTCCAGTATCGCATCCGCTCTTTGCAGCGTCATGCCCTCGCCCTGTCCTTTGGACGCATGTACTCCGGATTTCTCCGGATATGGTAGTTCTGCCCTGATAGAAGAACTCCAATTCCACAAAGGTCGGCGTCTTCGGATCCGCATATTTACTCCGAAGCATCCCCGGCTCTCTTTCATTTCCACTCGCTTCCCCGTAAAGTGCAAATGCGATTGCATCAAAAATTGTGGTCTTTCCGGCACCGGTATCGCCGGTTATCAGATAAAGCCCCCGCTCACCAAGTTCATCCAGAATGATCTCTGTCTCTTTTGCATACGGTCCGAATGCAGAAATCGTAAGTTTTATCGGTCTCATCTCTCATCCTCCCATATTTCTTCCATCATTCCTCTGGCAATCTCTTCCTGTTCATCCGTCATGGGCTGGTTGTTCTGAAGCTCATAGAACTCTCTTAAAAGCTCCATCGGGGATTTCTCCTCTACTTCTGCCGTTCCTCTCACTGTCCCTGCCGCTCTCGTCCGCAGATTGTCATAAGACAGCTTCATAATATTCGGATAAATGCATCGTAGCTTCCCGATCGCATCCGGGATATCCTCTTCATCAGTCAGCGTAATGTGAAGATAATCGTCCGTGTTCATATCCTTGTAAAAATCCAGCGCAGTCACTTCCATATACGTGCCTCTGACTTCCCGCATATCATGTTTCGGCAAAAATGGAATCTGCTGAATATTTATTTTGCCTTTTTCTTCTACATCAACGATGACTGCTGCTTTTTTATGATTGGTTTCAGAAAAAGAATATTTGAGCGGCGTTCCCGAATACCGCACTGTCTCTTTCCCGATCTTCTGCGGGCCATGGAGATGCCCAAGCGCCACATAATCAAATCCGTCAAAGACAGATGCGTCCACATCATCCACACCGCCTACAGACAGTTCTTCTGAATCACATCTTGCCGCACCGGTCACGAACTGATGCGCAAGCAGGATATTTCGTTTGTCTGTGTCAATCTGCATATGCTGCACTGCCGCATTTACAGCATCCTGATAGGTGATGATCTCTTCCTCCGGATACACTCTTTTTACCAAAGACGGCTTCACAAATGGAAGCATGTAAATACTAATCTCACCGTACCGGTCACTTATCGTTACCGGTTCTACATCCGCCTCAAATACCGGTGAAAGATAGATCTGTCTGCTGCTCATCAGTCTTGAACCGAAAGCAATTCTTTCTGCAGAATCATGGTTTCCACTGATCAGAAATACCGGCAACTCCCTCGCGGCAAGCCTTGTCAGGAAATCATCCAAAAGTCGCACTGCTTCCGCGGACGGAATCACCTTGTCGTAAATGTCGCCCGCGATCAGAACCGCTTCCACCTTCTGCTCATCGATAATGTTCAGTATCTCTTTTAAAATATATGCCTGATCCTCCAGCATGGAAAATTCATTCACACGCTTGCCGAGGTGCAGGTCTGATAAATGAAGAAATCGCATGGTTTTCTTCCTCCATAAATGCCTGATTAAAGAATAATCTCTTCTATTTTACAGGTATGTTCTTTCATTGCTTTTTTGTAATTAATTCCTACAAGGTAATATCCAGATAAATCACATCGTAATGATTGAGATATTTTTCAAAAGTTGCATCTTCCGGTATCATCCAACGCTGTCCTTTTTTTACTGCACCATATATTTGTCCGCTTTTGCACAGCGCATTTACCTGACGTTTTGAAAGATTCCATTTATCTGCTGCCTATAGAGATGTTATATATTCCATTGAATCCATCCTTTCTGACTTAATTTCTGTTATTCCAATTATAACCGGGAAGTGGGAAGTAAGCAACGCTCGCTTCCACTTCTATATATTTCTTTCTTTATAAATTCATGCATGATATACTAAAGAATAACTGTATTTCATTCACAAATATTATCACAAAAAGGTACACTCATGAAACCATTTTATAAAAGCAAAAACTTACTTTTTTACACACTATATACGGTACTAACTTCCATCGCCCTGACCCGCGGAATTTTTCTGCTGTTTTTAACCCACAAAGGTTTAAGCGTTTCCGAAGTGGCACTTTATTCCATTGTGTTAAATATTTCCATCACCATTTTTGAAATACCTACCGGCTATTTTGGTGATAAATTCGGAAAACGGAACTCCCTGATGCTCGGATGCTTTTTACTCGCACTTCATTCATTTACAATGATAATCTCCAAAAAACCGGTTGCTTTTATGATTCTGGCAGGATTGGAGGGATTTGCCTACACATTTGTCACCGGTAGTAACAGTGCATTATTATATGATATTTTAAAAAGAGAGCATACTGAAAATGACTATTTGAAAATAAATTCAAAAGTTCTTTCACTTGAATCACTGACAATTGGTATTTCAATCTTTATCGGTGGAGAACTGGCTGCATATTCATGGAATCTTGTTTATGGTATTCAGATAATTACCATGCTCTTTGCAATTGTATTTTTAAAAAATATTGATGAACCGGAACATAATTCCAAAACAGTTCATCTCAAAACCGATTTCAAAAAATACAGACCTGGAACAATCTTATGCTTTTTCATCCTCATTTCCAGCATAACAGATGGTATATTTTGCGGATATTATAATATGAATCAATTGTTTTTAGATCGAATTCACATTACTGTTGCAACAATTGGACTTTTCTTTTCCGCATCGTATTTTATCAATTCAGCAGCCTACCTGTTAGTTGGATTTATTTTGAAAATATTAAACCGGAAACAGATATTTATATATGGTTTATTCATACAGGGATTTCTGTTTCTGCTATTGATGCGCATGAAAAATCCTTCTGTTTTCCTGATTTTTACAATTATTGCCTGTTTTATACCGGAAATACTTTTTGCTGTTTCTGACAGTATTATCCAGGATTATATAGACTCCAAATATCGTGCCACTATCTTGTCCGTTGTTTCTATGCTACGCACTTGCACCACTGCTTTGTGCTATGGAATTATGGGAAAGGTATTTGATCAGATTTCTCTTGGATTTTTCTTTTTGGGACTTGCTGTTATTACACTGATTTTTGCGGGGTTGTCAACTATTGCCTGTTTTATACTAAATGATTCAATTTTTCATCCTTGACCTAACAAAAAAAGCATAACCGCAATTTTCTGCAGCTATGCCTCTTGGCATTTGACCTTTCTGTTCTTATATACTTTGAAATGTAATTTCCCAGTATATAAAACAAACGGAACATAACTTTTTGTTATGCCCCGTCGCGTTTAATAGGGTGTAATTATAATTAGACAATTTTTATTTGTCAAACAAATTTTACAATACTTTATTTCCTTTTGTTTTAAACGTCTTTTGCTTTTTATTTTT
>ENA-OQCS01000550-OQCS01000550.1-human-gut-metagenome-genome-assembly--contig:-NODE-550-length-20747-cov-3.306499_pt1 | contig 20747 bp, 34 predicted proteins | sample MGYA00242757_ERZ504575 | MGnify/ENA primary metagenome ERZ504575 (study PRJEB26092, sample SAMD00036297) | human gut metagenome | host: Homo sapiens | study: EMG produced TPA metagenomics assembly of... | reverse complement strand
GGTAAAGGCGTGGCAGCAGCCCGGTGCATAGCAGCTGCCAAGAATGCCTGCCCGCGCGGTGCGGGATGCGCCGCTGGAGGTGCAGGCAACATCATATTTGGCGCTGTCGGCCAGAATGGTAAGCTTGTCCATCAGGGTCTGTTCCATGCAGAATACACCTCCAAAGTGGGAAAAAGGGTCAAAAAATAAAGCCATGCGCAAAATTGCAGATGGCTTTTATGGTTTCACGGTTAGCGTCCTCGCCCTCTCAGTCTCACTTTGTTCGACAGCTCTCCCAAAGGAGGAGCCTTTGGCAGTACGGGAAAGTTTCCGGTTTTGCCAAGGCCTCCCTCCATGAGGGAGGTGGCTGCGAACAGCGTGAGCAGACGGAAGGAGTTATTACCACTTCGCCTTGGTCTCCACTACGCGGCCGGCGATGTGCAGATGGTTCAGGTCCTCACCCTTGATGACCATTTCGCTGTAGGCCGGGTTGAAGGCTGCAGCACCACGCAGTTGCCGCGCTGGATATAGCGCTTCAGGGTGCCCTCGCCCTCATCGCCGTAGATCAGCACGCCAAGGTCGCCGTTTTCCAGTGTGTCCTGCTTGTGCACAAGGGCAAGGTCGCCGTCCTGAATGCGGGGCTCCATGCTGTCGCCGCGCACCACCAGATAAAAATAGTTGGAGGGGTCCTTCACACGGGCATACTCCTGACCGTAGTCCTCCTCAAAGGCGAGGGCACCGTAACCGGCCTTTACCGTGCCGATCACCGGGATCAGGCTTTCAGAATAGCTGCCAAAGAACCGCTCTTCCGGGGCGGAAACATTGCTTACCGGGCGGTACAGGCCCAGCAGATAATCTGCTGTGGTGTTCAAAAGCTCGGCAATGCGGGCCACGGTAGACGGATCGGGAGAGGACTTGCCGCTTTCCCATTTGCCGACAGCCTGCTGTGTCACGCCCAGTTTGGAAGCCAGCTCAGCCTGGCTGATGCCCTGCTTTTTGCGGCACTGCTTCAAAAGTTCTGAAAACGACATGGTATATTTCTCCTTTACACCGCGAGGAAATTTTCTTGTGTTTATTATACAACAAAAAGGTGTACTTGTAAAGACCTGAAACAGGCCAAGACCCAAAAAGGTTGTGGTAAATTTTGTTTTTAAGGCTGAAAGAAAAAAATTGCGCCAAAGGCTTGACACCGGCGTGCAAATCTGGTAAATTAAATAGGCATTCGACACGGCGTAAGGCGGATGTCCACAAGGAGAGATGTCCGAGTGGTTTAAGGAAGCAGTCTTGAAAACTGCCGTACGCAACGTACCGTGGGTTCGAATCCCACTCTCTCCGCCATTTTTTATTGAATAAGTGTAACACACTTTGCTCTGGAGTAGTACTCAAGAGGTCGAAGAGGCGCCCCTGCTAAGGGCGTAGGTCGTCTAAACAACGGCGCGAGGGTTCAAATCCCTCCTACTCCGCCAAGAAAAAGCTCGTTGATTCGTTGAAATCAATGGGCTTTTTCCTTTTTAAAGGAAAAATGCGGCTTGTGGAACAAAAAGGAGGAACCAATGGCGTTTGGCGTTTTGGCAGGTCAGATCACGGTGATCTTTCTGGAAGTGCTGCTGGGCTATGTGGGTGCACGCAGCGGCATTATCAAGGATCGTGACAGCAAGTTTTTGTCGGATTTTATCATGAAGCTTCTGCTGCCCTGTACCATGCTGGCTGGTGCAGCCGTGGACGGTGAGCCGGAGCTGCTCACTCAGGCAGGGGTGCTGTTCGTACTACTGCTGGCACTGTTTGTGGTGACCACCGGCCTGTGTCGGTTGAGCAGCTGGCTGCACCACGACACGCCGGGCAAGTATGCGGTGCTGGTGGGCACGGCGGCTATGCCCAACTGCGGCTTCATCGGCCTGCCGCTGTGCAGCGCCCTGCTGGGCACGCGCGCGGCACTGTGTTTGCAGGCATGGCCATGGCCTCTTATAATGTATGGTTCTTTACCTATGTGGTGTGCCTGTTCCGCCCCGGCGAGAAGATCCGGCTCAAGACCTTCATCACCCCCACCAACATTGCCACGGTGGCTATGCTGGTGCTGCTGGCCACCGGCTGGCGGCTGCCCGCACCGGTGCAGCAGTTCTGCAGTGCGGTGGGCGGCTGCACCACCCCGCTGGCGCTCATGATCGTAGGTGTGCTGCTGGCAGACAGCGACATCCGTGCGCTGCTGCACACCGGTTTCCTGTACCGGGTCACCCTGCTGCGCGGCATCCTGTTCCCGCTGCTGTTCATGCTGCTGCTGTGGCTGCTGCCGCTGGACAATGTGCTGCGCACCGGCCTGTCCATCATTGCATGCTGCCCGGCCGGCAGCCTTGCCGCTGTGCTGGCCAAGCAGACCGGCACCGAAGCGACCCTTGCCAGTCAGGCGGTGGCCCACTCCACCGTGTGTATGCTGTCACAGTGCCTGCCATGCTGCTGCTGACAGGCGTTATGTTCCCGATGTGAGAAGCTGTAAAAAAGCCCGCTGTCTTTGGACGGCGGGCTTTCTGCTGTTATAGCATAAGGTTTGTGATACCTGCTAGCACCAGCAGGTGCACCGGGTAGAACCAGTAAAAGGCCTTTTTTTTTGCAGCGGACTGCACGCGCCGCGCTGCCCGTTGTAGAACCAGACCAGCACAAAGGCCAGCGGCGCGGTCAGCTCGAACAAAAACAGCACCGCGCCCGCGAGGCACTGCCGCTTGCGGTCTGCGCGGGTCAGGTACAGGGTGCAGATGATGAGCACGCCGATGGCGTGGTAGTCGGTGTTGACAGCCAGCGCCAGCGCGGCGCAGCCGCCCGCCCACACAAGCCCCTGCCAGCCGGGCAGGCCGTTTTCCTTTTCAAAGCGCTTGAGTCCTGCCATAGCCAGCACGCCCCAGCGCCAGCGTCCAGTAAACGTTCTGGTGCTGCGGGGCGAACGGTGTGCGGAAAAAGGCAAGGTCAAAAGGCACCTCGCTCAGAAGGCCGAACAGCAGAAGCCGCCGGACGTATTTTTTTACATCGTGGGTGTGCAGAAAGCCCTCCACGGCCAGAAAGCAGAAGATGGGAAAGGCCAGCCGCCCGATATACCGCAGCACACGGTCTGCCGCCAGCAGGGTGCTGACCGGGATGCCACCGCAGCTGGCAGCACCGGCGGCGAGGGCCGGCAGCAGGATACCGGCTTCGATGCAGGAAGCGCCGATGTGATCAATGAGCATGGTGATGCAGGCGATGTATTTGAGCGCTGTGCCGCTGAGTCCACAGCGGACAGGGGCTTTGGCAGTCTCGGTCATAAGGAATCCCTCACTTGATAAAAAAATCTACTTTTTGTGCTTTTTTAATGATACGGCGCAGGCTGGCAGGCTCCTGCGTCATCTTTGACAAAATACGCCGGAAAGGCGCATAAATCGGGCAAAAATGCTTGACAGAAAAGGCGCGGGATAGTACAATCAAGAAGATAATTGAACTATCTCAAATGAAAGATGAAAAAGATTCACAGAGAATCGGGCGTCTCCGAACCAGTAAAAACGGAAGGAGGCTTTGGGCATGACGCTTTTTTCCTACGAGATTTTTGATGCCGTGGCCCGGCAGGGCAGCTTCAACAAGGCGGCACAGCAGCTGCACCTGACCCCATCGGCCATCAGTCACGCCATTGCCGTAATGGAGGAGGAGCTGGGATTTGCTCTGTTCAACCGCGGCAAGAACGGCGTATCCATGACCAGCTACGGTGCATCCCTGTACCCCTCTATTCGCGATGTGCTCAACAGCGACGAGGCCCTCAAGCAGAGCATCGCCCGTCTGAACGGCCTGGAAAAGGGCAAGGTGAAGCTGGGCGTATTCAACTCGGTGTGTGCTTCGCTGCTGCCGGGCCTGCTCAAAAGCTTTATGACCCACTACCCGCAGATCGAGATCGAGGTGTATCAGGGCACCTACGACGATGTGAAGGAATGGCTGCGAACCGGTCAGGTGGATATCGCGTTCCTTTCCTCCACCTGCCGTGAAGAGTTCAACCTCACCGAGCTGTTCCGCGAGCCGCTGCTGTGCATCGTGCCGCAGGACTGGCCCGAACCGGAAAACGGCGTGATGACTCCCGCCCTGATGAACGGCCAAAGCTTCGTTGTGCAGTGCGATGCCACCGATGCTGAGATGCGCCAGTTCCTGAAAAAATATAAGATCAGCACCGAGCGCCGCTGCCATGTCATTGACGACCAGTCCAACATCGCCATGGTGGAAGCAGGTCTGGGCATTTCCATCATGCCGCAGATGCTGCTGCGCGACTGCAAGGCCGCGATCAAGATCTATCCCATCGAGCCAGAGGAAGACCGTGTGGTGGGCCTGGCTGTGCAGCGCCCCGCCGCAATGGCCCCGGCAGTGGAACAGATGTTCCACCACATCGTGGACTACTGCAGGCAGATCGAGCTGAGATGAGCCGGACACCTTTATACTATACCATAAAACAGTCTGTGTGTGGAGCATGGACTGTTTTTTATTAAGAAAGAGCGATTGTATCAGCGTGCAAAATCCGCTATACTTAGAAAACAGGCTGGTTTATGCAGAAGCTTGATTGGAGCAGGAAGATGAAGACCATAAAACGACGTGCCTTTTGCAAGGCGGCAGCAGCTGCCGTGGCAGGCGTGCTGGCCCCGCACGCGGCGGCAGAGGCTTTGCTGCCGCAGGCCGCACAGGCTGTGGTGGCAGCTCGGTGCCGGAGGATTATTACTCCTTTGCTTTCCGCAGCGACCACAGCGAAACAGATCTCTCCCACGATTTTTATTATACAGATGCCTTTTTTTGAGAACACGGCGCTGCAGTACAGCCACAAGCTGGCACTGGCAACGCTGGGCCTTGTGGCGGCAAGCGGCAACACCTACCAGAGCGATGCGCTTTACTGGGTGGAGGGTGAAGCGGGCCGTGAGGACAGCATTGCGGATGCCTACCAGAAGCTTGGCTTTGCCAATGCGGTCTATGCGGGCTACCAGTGCAGCCTGAACACCCCGGTGGATACCGCGGGCTGTGCTTTTGCGCAGAAAACACTGGTACAGGATGGCCAGCGCACCACCATTATTGCAGCCATGCTGCGCGGTGTCGGCTATGGTGCCGAGTGGGCCAGCAACCTGCATGTGGGCGAAGGCGGCGGGCACTATGGCTTTGTGACAGCAGCAGAGCATTTTTTGAGGATCTGCAGGACTACCTGAAAAAGCCGAGGCTGCAGCGGGAACGCTGGGCATCATCAAGCTCTGGCTGGGCGGCTACAGCCGCGGCGCGGCTGTGGCAAACCTGACGGCGGCGCGCATCCGGCAGCAGCTGCCGCAGATCGCGCAGGAAAATACCTTTGTTTACACCTTTGCCGCACCGGCGGCACTGACGGCAGCAGACCGCCCGGATCTGCAGGCGGACTACGACAACGACCACACTGCAGACGGCGGACTGAAAACGGATTGGGATGTAAGCAATATCTTCAACATCATTTCCAGCGGCGACATCGTGGCCCGCGTGATGCCGGAAGAGTGGGGCTACCACCGCAACGGAAACGACCGCTTTCTGCCCTCCACGGCGTACCAGAACGAGCTGGATGATCTGAGCATCATCGAGAGCCGGATGGGCGGCGTGCCGCTGCGGTTCGACCAGCTGGCCACAAAGGAAGATGTGGATTCGGTGATCGCGGCGGCTCTTGCGTTCTGCAAAAGCGCCGCAAATTACCACGAAAAATATGAAGCTGCCTTTATGGATATGCTGCAGTGTGCCTTTACCCTCTCGGAGAAAGAGGCAGCCGAGGGCGTGATCCTGGACGATGAAGCTGTGATGGAACGGCTGCGCAGCATGGAGAACATCCGCAAAATGTCGTGGACGAAGGTGCTGCGTTGCGTGATGACGGCTTCGGCCATGAGCAGACCCATTCTGGAGCAGGTGGGGGCCATCGTGCCGCTGCGGGCGCAGCAGGTGGTGGTGCCGGTGCTGGCGGTGGGTCTGTGCTACGAGGTGGAGAGCGATGTGCTGCGGATGCTGGTGTACTACATCCTCAGCCTGATGAGCGTGAACAGCCCGGCAGACAGCGTTCTGCGTGCGGCATTCTGCCACTACCCGGAAAACTACATCACCCTGATGGAATATTACGACCCCGCCGAGCACGGCATGGAAGCCTATACCCGAAAATAAAATCTCCGGAAATAAAAAAGAGGGGCTGTTGCAAAATAAAAATGCGATAGCAGCTTGCACAAAGGAAGAGCGCAAAATCAGAAACCCGGAACCCTTTTTGAGCCGTTGGCCCTGAAAAGATTCCGGGTTTTGTGCTATTTGCTGGCGCAGGACCGTTCTGCTGCCCCGCCTGCGGCGTGGCCGTGCTGTTCGAGTCCTGTACCGCCCACCAAAACTCTTCAACTCTTGTGAGTTTCCGAAGCGCTCTTGTGGGGCGTGCGGAGCCCCAAACCCTGCTTCATAATATCGATCATGACCGATCAACGACGGATTTATAGTAATTGCCAAAGTCTGCAAGTGCATTGACAATTGGTAACATTTCCGTTCCGAGATCGGTCAACCCATATTCTACTTTGGGAGGATTCTCGTGATAATCACGGCGGTAGGCAAGTCCATCATCAATCATCTGTCTTAAGCTCTCGGTCAAAACTTTCTGCGAGATCCCGTCGATGCTTCTTTGCAACTCATTGAATCTCCATGGACGCTCTTTCAGATTGCGCAGAAGCAAGAGTTTCCATTTTCCGCCAATCAGGGATACTGCTGTTGCAACCGGACATTCCGGCAGTTCTTCTTTTGTACGCATATCAGTCACCTCTGTGTATAGTATAGCACATTCATTTTTGAGTGTACAGTTACAAAAAGGTGCGTACTTGTTTTTGAATGTGTGAGCTTCTATACTTAGCTCAGGCAATGAAAGATTGCGAATCAAATTGGAGGTGCTTACAATGGCAAGCTACACAAAAATGACAGTTGGAAAAGAAAATCGGACGGAGCTTCATGAAAAGCTCGCCCTGACTGGTGCGGAGATCAGCCTGAATACGCTTCCTGCGGGAGCAAATGTTCCATTTGTTCACTCCCACAAGGCAAATGAGGAAATCTACGGTGTTCTTTCCGGCAAAGGCAAGGTCGTTATCGATGGCGAAGAAATCAGCCTTGCAGTAGGCGACTGGCTGAAGATTTCTCCCATGGCAAAGCGCCAGTTCTTTGCTGCAAGCAATTCTGAGATCACTTATATCTGTATTCAGGTCAAGGAGAATTCTCTCGAAGGCTATACTGCAACGGATGCTGTGATCTACTGATAAAACATATCAAAGCAAAAGGCAGGATACCACCGTCATGGTGATACCCTGCCTTTGCTCGTTCCGGTTCTCGTCCTGTACCGTCCACCACAAAACGGCAGTCATCCCGGTAGACATTCCTACGCGTTGGGAACCGCGGGCTAAGCAACAGCCCACTGGGCTGATTGCTTACTCTGCCGACTGGCGTCGTCAGAGCCGCCCTGTTCGAGTCCTGTACCGCCACCAAACAAAAAATCCTCAGACGAAGTCTGAGGATTTTGTGGTGGACGGTACAGGACTCGAACCTGTGACCTCCTGCACGTCAAGCAGATGCTCTACCAGCTGAGCTAACCGTCCATATTCTGTTTTGCCGAAATCAGCTTGATTATATTACCATACCTTCTGCCAAAAAGCAAGTGCTTTTTCAAAAATTGTAAAACTTTTTTAAAGGCAGGGGCGCTGACTGCCTTTTTACGAGCCAGCGCACATTTGGCGGCGGCAGGCGAAAGGTTTTCTGTTGCTCACACTGTTTTGTTGTGATATAATAATAAGTTATAATAGGAATAGTATCGGAAGGTATTTGCAGCATGAGAGTTTTGGGCATCGACCCCGGCTACGCATCGTGGCTGGGGCGTGGTGGATTACGCAGGCAACCGGTTTGCGCCGGTGGACTTCGGTGCGGTGTGCACCGACGCGGGCGTGCCGTTCGAGCGCCGTCTGGACGAGGTGTATGCAGGCATCAAAGAGGTGATCGAGCGCACCCGGCCCGAGGTGCTTGCCATCGAAAAGCTGTTCTACCAGCACAATCAGACCACGGTCATCGGCGTGGCAGAAGCCCGCGGCGTGATCCTGCTGGCGGCAGCGCAGGCAGGCCTGCCCATCTACGAGTACACCCCCATGCAGGTCAAGCAGGCTGTTACCGGTTACGGCAAGGCCGTGAAAAAGCAGGTGCAGGAGATGACCCGCGTGCTGCTGCATCTGCCCGCCGTGCCAAAGCCGGACGATACCGCCGATGCACTGGCAATGGCGATCACCTTCTGCCACACCAACGGCAACCAGCTCAACCGCTTTGTCCGCCGTGTGGCCGGGCCGATCTGACCCTCTCACCGGTTCCGTCCGCCTGCAGCGGCGCGGCACCGGAGTCTCCCGAAGGGCGAGCTGAACAGAGGAAAATTGGCCGACACAGAAACTGAGAGGGCTTTAAATGATCTACTGTCTGACAGGAAAAATCGTCAAAAAAAGCATGAATGCGGTGGTGCTCAGCTGCGGCGGTGTAGGCTACTATGCCCAGTGCCCGGCCAGCGTGGCCGGGGCCTTGCCCGGCGTGGGCAAGGAAGCCACCATTTATACCGTGATGAGCGTCACCGAGAACGACGTGAGCCTTTACGGCTTTGCCACCGAGCAGCAGCAGGCCTGCTTTGAGATGCTGACCGCCGTGTCCGGCGTGGGGCCTAAGGTGGGCCTTGCCATCCTGAGCGTGATGGAGCCGGACGCGTGGCACTGGCGATCTCGGCGGGGGACCACAAGCGTTCAAGGCGGCTTCCGGCGTGGGGCCGAAGCTTGCACAGCGCATCGTGCTGGAGCTGAAGGATAAGGTCGCCAAGGGCTTTGTGGATGGCATTTCGCTGGAAGATGTGGCAGGTGCTTCCGCCGACACACAGGCTTCTCAGGGCAGCAGTCAGGCCATTGCGGCGCTGGTGTCGCTGGGGTACAGCCAGAGCGAAGCAGCGCTTGCCGTTTCCAAGATCGACGCGGCATTGCCCGTGGAAGAGATCATCAAACTGGCCTTGCGCAGCATGGCAGGCAGGAGGTAAAGAATGCAGGACGAAACTGCGCTGTACGGCGCAAAAATGATGCAGCCCGGCATGACGGCGGCGGACAGCGAGGAAAACAACCTCCGCCCGCAGCATCTGGAAGACTATATCGGGCAGGAAAAGGTCAAGCAGAACCTGAAAATTTACTTGGAAGCTGCCAAGCGGCGCGGCGAACCGATGGACACATCCTGCTCTACGGCCCGCCGGGCTTGGCAAGACCACACTGGCAGGCATCATTGCCAACGAAATGGGCGTACAGATCCGTATTACCAGCGGCCCGGCCATTGAAAAGCCCGGCGACCTTGCTGCCCTGCTCACCAATCTGCAGGAGGGCGATGTACTGTTCATCGACGAGATCCACCGCCTGTCCCGTCAGGTGGAAGAGGTGCTGTATCCGGCACTGGAAGACTATGCGCTGGATATCATGATCGGCAAAGGCCCCAGCGCCCAGAGCATCCGCATCAACCTGCCGCGGTTCACGCTGGTGGGTGCCACCACCCGTGCAGGCCAGATTACCGGCCCCCTGCGCGACCGCTTTGGCGTGCTGCTCAAGCTGGAGCTGTACAGCCCGGATGAACTGAGCAAGATCATCCAGCGTTCGGCAGGCATCCTCGACCAGCCCATCACGCCGGAAGGTGCTTACGAGCTGGCCAAGCGCAGCCGCGGCACGCCCCGCGTGGCAAACCGCTTTTTGAAGCGCATCCGCGACTTTGCCACCGTGCTGGGCGACGGCATCATTGACCGGGATGTGGCCCTGATGGGCCTCAAGCGGATGGACGTGGACGCACTGGGTCTGGACGAACTGGACCGCAGTATGCTGCGTGCGATCATTGAAATGTACAACGGCGGCCCGGTGGGTCTGGAAACGCTGGCGGCGGCCCTCGGCGAGGAATCCGTCACGCTGGAAGACCTGTGTGAGCCGTATCTGATGCAGATGGGCTTTCTGACCCGGACACCCCGGGGCCGCTGCGCAACGCGGCTGGCCTACGAACATCTGGCCTGAAAGCGCCGGAGGCCGCTGCGCCCGAGGACAACGGGCCAGCAGAGTTTGTTCTGACCTCTCAGCCGCTTCGCGTCCAGCTCTCCCGAAGGGAGAGCTTCATGAGCGAAAAACCAAAAGATGCCAAAAAGCTCCCCCTTTTGGGGGAGCTGGCAATGCCGCAAGGCATTGACTGAGAGGGTTCTTCTTTCTATAGAAAGTGGGGTATTATTATGGGAAAATATTTTGGAACCGATGGTGTGCGCGGTGTTGCAGGCGCAGACCTGACCTGTGAGCTGGCAATGAAGATCGGCCGCGGCGCTGCTGCGGTGCTGACCGGCAGCACCGGCCACCGTCCGCGCATCCTGATCGGCAAGGACACCCGCCAGTCCGGTGATATGCTGGAAGCAGCCCTGACCGCCGGTCTGTGCAGCGTGGGTGCGGATGTGGAAAGTCTGGGCGTCTGCCAACGCCCGCTGTGGCCTATCTGGTGGGCAAGTACAATGCCGATGCCGGCATCGTGATCTCTGCCTCCCACAATCCGATGGAGTTCAACGGCATCAAGATCTTTGCCGGTACCGGCTATAAGCTGCCGGACGAGGTGGAGAACCAGATCGAAGCCTACATCGACAACAATTGCGCGGGCATTGAGCTGAAGACCGGTGCGAGGTGGGCCGTGTGTACCGCCGCGATGACGGCCTGCAGGACTATGTGGATCACCTGTATGAGTCCATCCACGGCGACCTGACCGGCCTGAGGGTCTGCATCGACTGTGCAAACGGCGCTTCGGCTGCTGTGGCGCAGAAGCTGTTCCCCCGTCTGGGCGCAAAGTGCACCTTTATCGGCATTGAGCCTGACGGCCAGAACATCAACAAGGGCGTGGGCAGTACCCATCTGGAAAATCTGGAAAAGGCCGTGGTGGAAGGCGGTTTTGACTGCGGCATCGCATTTGACGGCGACGCGACCGCTGCCTTGGCTGCGACGAAAAGGGTCAGGAGATGGACGGCGACAAGATCATTGCCCTGCTGGCAATGACCATGAAGGAAAAAGGCCGTCTGGACGGCGACACCGCTGTGGTCACGGTCATGTCCAATCTGGGCTTCATCAAATATATGGAGAGTCAGGGCATCAATACCGAAAAGACCGCCGTGGGCGACCGCTACGTGCTGGAAAACATGCGCGAGAACGGCTTTGCCATCGGCGGCGAGCAGAGCGGCCATGTCATCCTGCTGCACCATGCCACCACCGGCGACGGTGAGCTGACCGCCGGCAAGCTGCTCAAGCTGCTGGCTGAAAGCGGCAAGAAGATGAGCGAGCTGAACGGCATCTACGCCCAGTACCCGCAGGTGCTGGTGAATGTGACCGCCAACGCCGCCCAGAAAAAAGCTACAAAGAGGACGAAGTTCTGGCCGGTTTCATTGAGAACGAGCAGCAGAAGCTCATGGGCATGGGCCGCGTGCTGGTGCGGGTGTCCGGCACCGAGCCGAAGATCCGCGTGATGGTGGAGGGCCAGGATCTGGACGCCATCCACCGCTGCGCCGACCGCATCGTGGATAAGATCAACAAGCGCATTCTGGGCCAGTAAGAAACGGATAAAAGAGAAGGGAGGACGCTATGCGCCCTGCAGATACCTGGAAAGACTATGAACTGCTGGATGCCACCGACGGCAACCGTCTGGAGCGCTGGGGTGAGACCATCCTCATCCGCCCGGACCCGCAGGTGGTGTGGAAAACGCCCAAGCAGAGCCCGCTGTGGGCAAAGGCAGATGCTGTTTATCACCGCTCCAATCAGGGCGGCGGCGAGTGGGAGTACAAGCGCCGTCTGCCCGAAAAGTGGAAGATCAGCTGCGGCGAGGGCGAGGATAAGCTCACCCTCATCGTCAGCCCCACCGGCTTCAAGCACACCGGCGTGTTCCCGGAGCAGGCTGTCAACTGGGCATGGTACGCCCAAAAGATCCGTACCGCAGGCCGCCCGGTAAAGGTGCTGAACCTGTTCGGCTACACCGGCGGTGCCACGCTGGCTGTGCGGCGGCAGGTGCACCGTCTGCCATGTGGATGCCTCCAAGGGCATCGTGGCGTGGGGCAAGGACAATGCTGCGGCAAGCGGCCTTGCCGACCGGCCCATCCGCTGGCTGGTGGACGACTGTGCCAAGTTCGTTGCCCGCGAAAAACGCCGCGGCACACCTACGACGGCATCATCATGGACCCGCCCAGCTACGGGCGCGGCCCCGGCGGTGAGATCTGGAAGCTGGAGGACTGCATCTACGACCTCATCAGCCAGTGCGAAGAGGTGTTGAGCGATACACCGCTGTTTTTTGCGGTGAACAGCTACACCACAGGCCTGTCCCCGGCGGTCATGGAATATATGCTCAAGACCACGCTGGTGCCCCGCTTTGGCGGCGAGACCTCCTGTGACGAGATCGGCCTGCCGGTCTCTGCTACCGGCGGCGTGGTGCCCTGCGGCGCAACCGCCATCTGGGAAGAGTGAAACGATTTTAAATGGCCGCCGCGTGCGCTTTGGCCATGTTCAGAAGAAAATAATCTTTTAGTTTTGTGTTTGTCGCGGCCTGCGGGCCGCTCCAAACACATTTTCACAGGAAGACTTAAGAATGGGGTACAGCCCCTTTCAGAGGGGCGCACCACCAGAAAGAGAAACACAAATGGAAGAGACGATTTTAACAGCACAAAATCTGAAATTCCGCTACGACAACGACCAGCCGGTTTACGCACTGGACGGTGTCTCAACGGAAGTAAAGCGCGGCGAATTCGTGGCCGTGCTGGGTGCCAACGGCTGCGGCAAGTCCACGCTGGCAAAGCACTTCAACGCCATCCTGCTGCCGGAGAGCGGCAAGGTCTACGTGAGGGCATGGACACCGCAGACGATGACAAGATCTATGATATCCGCCAGACCGTGGGCATGGTGTTCCAGAACCCGGACAACCAGATCGTTGCCACCGTGGTGGAGGAAGACGTTGCCTTTGCACTGGAAAACCTCGGTGTGCCGCCCGAAGAGATGCGCCGCCGCGTGGACGACTCCATGAAGATGGCTGGCATCTATGAGTACCGCGAGCGCGCACCCCACAACCTTTCCGGCGGCCAGAAGCAGCGCGTTGCCATTGCAGGCGTTGTTGCCATGCGGCCGGACTGCCTGATATTAGACGAAGCCACCGCCATGCTGGACCCCCGGGGCCGTGAGCAGGTGATGCAGACCATCCACTACCTGAACAGGAATATGGCATCACCGTGGTGTCCATCACCCACTACATGGAGGAAGCTGCGCAGGCAGACCGTGTGCTGGTGATGAGCAAGGGCCATGTGGTGATGGAGGCACCCCCAAAGAGGTGTTCAGCCAGACCGAGAAGGTGCGCTCCCTGCATCTGGATGTGCCGCAGGCCGCAGAGCTGCGGGACGAGCTGGTGAAGGCCGGCATCCCGATGCCGGAGGGCATCATCGACACCGGCGAATGCGCACAGGCTCTGTACGAGCTTTTGCAGTAAGGGGGGGCAGACGCAAATGGCAGATATCATCAAAGTAGAACATCTGAGCTACGTCTACAACCCCGGCATGCCCAATGCGGTCACTGCGCTGGACGATGTGAGCTTTACGGTGGAAGAGGGCGACTTTGTGGGCATCATCGGGGCCACCGGCTCCGGCAAGAGCACCCTCATCACCCACATGAACGGCCTGAACAAGCTACCAGCGGAAAAATTTATATCGATGGCCGCGACCTGTGGGAAGACCCGGAGAAGATCCGGGACTTCCGCTTCCTCACCGGTCTGGTGTTCCAGTACCCGGAGTACCAGCTGTTCGAGGAGACCTGTTATAAAGATATCGCGTTTGGCCCCAAGAACATGGGTCTGGACGAAGCCGAGATCGACCGCCGCGTGCATGAAGCCGCCGATTTCGTTGGCCTTGACCCGGCCCTGCTGGAGCGCAGTCCCTTTGAGCTTTCCGGCGGCCAGAAGCGCCGGGTGGCCGTGGCGGGCGTTATGGCCATGAAGCCCCGCATTCTGGTGCTGGACGAGCCTGCTGCGGGCCTTGACCCGGAGGGACGGGACGACATCCTCAGCGAGGTGAAGGAGTACCACAAAAAGACCGGCACCACTGTGCTGCTGGTGTCCCACAGCATGGAGACATTGCCAAGTACGCCAACCGCGTTCTGGTGATGAGCAACAAGAAAATTGCCATGTACGACACCGTGGAAAAAGTCTTTGCCCGCGCTCCGGAGCTGCTGGAGCTGGGGCTTTCCGTGCCGCAGGTGACGAAGATCTTCCTCAAGCTGCGGGAGATGGGTGTGGATGTGCCCGCTGATGTGTACACCATCCCCTATGCGGTCAAGATGATCCTGGAGGCCAAGCGCCGCCGGGAGGCAGGCGAGAGCCTTGTGCTCCCGCGGGAAGCAAAGAAGGAAGGAGGCGCTGCCGGATGCTGAGAGATATCACCATTGGCCAGCACTTCCCGGGCAACAGCCTTGTGCACCGGTTCGACCCGCGCCTGAAACTGGTGCTGACCATCGCTTATATCGTGCTGCTGTTTGCAGCTTCCAATCCGCTGGGCCTTGCCCTTTCCATTCTGTTCCTTGCAGCAATGTACAAGGTGGCAAAAATTCCCGGCAAAATGATCCTCAAGAGCTTAAAGCCCATCCTGCCCATCGTGATTTTCACAGCGGTGCTGAACCTGTTCTTTGTGTCAGGCGAGGGCGAACCGCTGGTGCACATCTGGTTTTTGACCATTTATGCCGAGGGTGTGCGCTATGCTGTGCTGATGGCAGTGCGCGTCATGGCGCTCATCGCGGGCACCAGCCTGCTCACCTACACCACCAGCCCCATCGTGCTCACGGATGCCATCGAGCAGCTGCTCAAGCCCTTGGGCAAACTGCACTTCCCGGTGCACGAGCTGGCGATGATGATGAGCATTGCCCTGCGCTTCATCCCCACCCTCATTGAGGAGACGGACAAAATTATGAACGCCCAGAAAGCCCGCGGTGCCCAGCTGGACACCGGCAAGATGACCGACCGGGTAAAAGCCTTGGTGCCGGTGCTCATCCCGCTGTTCATTTCGGCCTTCCGCCGCGCGGACGAGCTGGCCATGGCCATGGAATGCCGCTGCTACCGGGGCGGCGATGGCCGCACCCGCCTGAAGGTGCTGCACTGCGAAAAGCAGGATTATATCGATCTGGCCGTGTGCATCGCCTGCTTTGCAGTGATCCTTGCCTCCCGGCTGGTGTTCCCGAATTTTTAAAACTCCCCCAGTCGCCTTCGGCGACAGCCCCCTCGAGGAGGGGGCCTTATAGCCTCCCCCTTTGAGGGAGGTGGCACGGCAAAGCCGTGACGGAAGGAGTTCCATGCAGAATTTTTTACTTACCCTTGCCTACGACGGCACGAACTACTGCGGCTTTCAGGTGCAGCCCAATGGCCGCAGCGTGGCCCAAACCTTTCAGGATGCGCTGCAGGCCGTGCTGGGCAGCCGCCCCGATATCAAGGGCTGCAGCCGCACCGATGCAGGGGTGCACGCGCTGGGCTTCAAGCTCAACTTCCACGCCGATACCCGCATCCCGCGGCAAAGCTCCCGCTGGCGCTCAACCAGCATCTGCCGCCGGACATCCGGGTGCTGGACGCGCAGGTGGTGCCGGAGGATTTCCATGCCCGGTACGCGGCCCATACCAAACCTATCTCTACCGCATCCACAACCACCCCATCGACTCGCCTTTTGACGCGGCTTATTACACCCGGGTGCCCCGGCATCTGGACGAAGCCAGAATGCAGGCGGCGGCGCAGCAGTTCGTGGGCAGGCACGATTTTCTGGCCCTGTGCGCGGCGGGCTCTTCCGCTGCAGCCCATGGCGATACCGTGCGCACCATCACGGACTGTCATGTTACCCGCAAGGGGGACGAGATCGACATTGAAGTGACCGCCGACGGCTACCTGTACAACATGGTGCGCATTCTGGCGGGCACTTTGTGCGAAGCGGGCGCAGGCCGGCTGGACCCGCGGAAATTCCCGCATTCTGGAAAGCCGTGACCGCAGCCGCGCCGGGCCGACCCTGCCCGCCAAGGGCCTGTTTTTGAAGTGTGTGGAGTATGATCTGTAAGGAGAACCATTCATGAGCAAAATTCGCCGCGGCGGACATTCCGCCGAAGGGGAGACGCTTTCTGCCGGACGCGTCGAATATCTGGAAGCCGCCGGCCCGGGTGCGCACACGGCGCATCCGCCGCACCGTCATCATCGTAGCGGTGCTGACCATCCTTGTCCTGTTTGCCACCGGCGCAGTGGGGTCTTCCATTGCGCGCGCAAAGACCTTGTGGATACTGCCGTCATCGCGCTGGCACCAGCCGCAGGCTGGCCGCAGCAGACCGGCATCACCGACCGGATGCGGTGGCGCAGATGTCTGGCAGCTTTGTGGAGATGGGCGGCGACAGCTGCGTGGTATACAGTCTTGGCGGCACCCGCCTGAACAGCATCCAGAGCGGCTATGCCCGCCCGGCCATTGCTGCAGGCAAGACCCGCTTTGTGCTGTACAACCGCTCCGGCAATGAGCTTCGGGTGGAAAGCCGCACCCAGAACCTTTATACCAAAACCATGGACAGCACCATCTCGCTGTGCGCCGTGGCAGATGCCGGACAGGTGGCTGTTGTGACCGACAGCACCGACAGCGTGGCAAAGCTGACCGTTTACAATTCCAGTATGCAGCAGCAGCTGGTGTGGAACCTGACCAGTGAGCAGGGCACCCCGCTGCGCATGGCCTTTGCGCCGGACAGCCGCCGCCTTGCCGTGGCCGCTGTATCGGCGGTGGGTGCCAGCTGACCACGAACCTTTATGTACTGCCCCTCTCGCAGGGCGACCCGGTATGCCTTGGCTCCGAGAACAGTGTGCCCCAGTGGATGGGCTGGATGTCCAACGGCTTTTTGCTGGTGCTTTATGAGAACCGCGCCGTGCTGTACAACACGAGCGGCGGCAGCGCAGGCGAACGCGCCAGCTACGATTTTGGCGGCGGCACCCTCGTCAGCGTGTCCAACACCAGTAACGGTGCGGCCCTGCTGCTGAGCAATGGCCAGACCAGCACGGCGGTGCTGCTGGACGGGGAGCTGACTGTGGGTTACAGCGGCAGCGTGCTCTCGGCCAGCCAGATCATCCGGGCAAAGAACGACGGCTTCTACCTGCTCACCGACAGCACGGTGGAGCGCTTCAACAGTGTGGGCGAGTTCCAGTGGAGCCAGCCGCTTTCGGCCCGGCCCCGGGCACTGATCGAGGGCAAGCAGATCATGGTGCTCAGCGGCAACACGGTGCAGGTGGTCACACCGCCGGAGCAGACAGCTTCCAGCGGACAGTGATTTTGGGTGAGAAGATCATGCGTAAATAGCACTCTTGCGGGGAAAGTGATAAAAATAACAGGGAAAACAAGGTATGTTCAAGAATCCGTCATTTCTTTTTGATATCATATGCACGGCAGCATGGATCATTCTGGTGGTGCGCTATGCGCGCAAGGGCTTTCTTTCGTCCATTGTGCAGCTGGTGGGCAATCTGTTCAGTCTGCTGGGGGCCAAGGAGCTTTCCGCTGCCTGCGCCGGCTGGGTGTTCGAACACATGCTGGCAGGCGGCTTCCGCACCCAGATCGCAGCAAACATTGCTGCGGGCGGTGCGGTAGACCTTTCCGGCATTGCGGAAAAGTATGCGGGCTTCCTGCCTGCTTCTTTCCGCGCTTCCATCGTGGCAGCCTGCGAGCGCTCCATTGGCGCTGTGTTGGCCGATAACGCGGTGGTGCTGGCCGATTCCATTGTGGAAACGTGCTGCAGCCGCTGCTCACACCGGTGATCACGCTGGTGCTGTTCTTCTTGTTCTACGCGCTTTTGCGCCTGCTGGTCAGTATGCTGGTCACGGTGCTGGGCCTTGTGAACAAGCTGCCGGTCATTGGCACGGTAAACCGCGGCCTTGGCTGGCTGGTGGGCGGTGCCACGGCGCTGCTGGATATCTATTTGGTGCTGTGCATCCTGTGGGGCATCATCGTCATCACAGGCGGCAACCTGAATGTGCTCAACGATACGGTGATGAGCAGCAGTCTTTACTACAAAATCTTCAATCTCTTCAACCCTTTCCTGTAAAGGTTTTGCATAAAGGAGGAACTATGGTCTGTATTCGATGCCAGAAACGTCCGGCGATCATCTTCATCCAGCGGATGGACAATGGTCAGATGAAGCAGGAGGGCTACTGCCTGCACTGCGCCCGTGAGCTGCACATCAAGCCGGTGGACGATCTGATGAAGCAGTTCGGCATGTCGGATCAGGATCTTGATAACATGGAGAACCGCATGGAAAGCATGATGGAGGAGATGGGCGATGCAAACCCGCTCTCCATGATGATGAACATGGCGAACGGCGGCGAGGATGCTGACCCGGACAGCATGGACGAAGATCTGATCCCCGGCAGCAATGCCACCTTCCCGCTGGGCTTTACCAGCAGCGAGAAGAAAGATGGCGACAAAAAGGCCGACCGCAAAAACGGCAAAAAGCCGCCTAAGCGCAAATTTTTGGATACCTATTGCGAGAATCTGACCCGCAAGGCCCGGGAAGGCAAACTGGACGATATCATTGGCCGCGACCGCGAAATTTACCGCACCATCCAGATTTTGAGCCGCCGCCAGAAGAACAACCCCTGCCTCATCGGCGAAGCCGGTGTGGGCAAGACCGCCATTGCCGAGGCATTGCGGAGCGCATTGCCAAGGGGAATGTGCCCATCGGCCTGAAGGATAAGGAGATCTATCTGCTGGACCTCACCAGCCTTGTGGCAGGCACCCAGTTCCGCGGCCAGTTCGAGCAGCGGGTCAAGGGCCTGCTGAGCGAGGTGAAGGCCGCAGGCAACGTGATTCTGTTCATCGACGAGATCCACACCATCACCTCTGCCGGTGAGAGCGAGGGTGCCATGAACGCGGGCAATATCCTGAAGCCCGCCCTCTCCCGTGGTGAAATTCAGGTCATCGGTGCCACCACCTTCAACGAGTACCGCAAGTATATCGAGAAGGATCAGGCGCTGGAACGCCGTTTCCAGCCCGTGCGGGTGGAAGAGCCCAGCGTGGCCGATACCCTTGCTGTGATGAACGGCATCAAGCACTACTACGAGCAGCACCATCATGTGCAGGTGCCTGCCGATGTGCTTTCTGCCACTGTCACCCTGAGTGAGCGCTATATCACCGACCGCTTCCTGCCCGATAAGGCCATCGACCTGCTGGACGAAGCCTGCGCCTGCTGCAATCTGGCCCACCCGGTCATTTCCGAGTATCTTGGGATGCAGAAGGAGCTGGATGCCCTCAAGCAGGAAGAAGCCGAGATGGAGAATGCGGATGTGAACGAGCCCATCGACTACGAGCGCGTGGCCGAGCGCAAGACCCGCATTGCAAAGCTCGAAGCCGACCTGCCCGCAAAGCAGGCTGCTGCCAGCGAGATCCAGGTGACCATGGACGATGTGGCCAAGTCATCGAGCTGTGGACCGGCATTCCGGCGGTGAAAATTCGGGAGACCGAGTTCGCAAAGCTGGCAAACCTTGAGGGCGAGCTGAAAAAGAAGATCATCGGGCAGGACGAGGCCGTGCATCTGGTGGCGCAGGCCATCAAGCGCAGCCGCGCCGACCTTTCCGGCCGCCGCCGTCCCGCAAGCTTTATCTTTGTGGGCCCCACCGGCGTGGGCAAGACTGAGCTGGTCAAGCAGCTGGCAAATCAGCTGTTCGACGGCCCCGACCCGCTCATCCGTCTGGACATGAGCGAGTATATGGAAAAATACGCGGTGTCCCGCATGATCGGTTCGCCTCCGGGCTATGTGGGCTACGAAGAAGCCGGCCAGCTCACCGAAAAGGTGCGCCGCCGCCCCTACAGCGTGGTGCTGTTCGATGAGATCGAAAAGGCGCACCCGGATGTCATGAACATTCTGCTGCAGATTCTGGACGAGGGCAAGATCAACGATGCGCAGGGCCGCACGGTGGACTTCTCCAACACGGTCATCTGCATGACCTCCAACGCCGGCAGCAGCGACCAGAGCACCGGCGGGCTTGGTTTCAACAAGAGCGAGGAACAGCTCAGCGAGGAAAAGACCCGCAAGGCGCTGGCCCAGTTCCTGCGCCGGAGTTCCTTGGCCGCGTGGATGAAGTGATCGCCTTCAAGCCGCTGAGCCAGCAGACGCTGGAGGCATCGCGGCCTGATGCTGGACGAGTACAAGCCCGGCATGGAGGCCAAGGGCATCGCCTACAGCTACACCCCGGCAGCCCTCAAGGCTCTGGTGCAAAAGAGTCAGGGCGGCAAGTTTGGTGCGCGCGATTTGCGCCGCGTGATCCGCAAGGCCGTGGAAGACCCCGCCGCCGAGCGCCTGATCGACGGCAGCCTTGCTTCCGGCGGCACCCTTGTGGTGGATGCCGATGAAAACGGCGAGATCATCTTGAAGTAAACAAAGAGAAAGCCCCTGCATCCGTTTTTGGAATGCAGGGGCTTTTCCGCTGTTCAGTGCTGTACGGCAAACTGGAACTTGTCGGGGCGAGGCCCTCCATCTTGCTGCCGCAAGACCGTTCGGTCGCTTAAAAGCCCCACTGGGGCTTTCATTGTTCCACTTCGCTCCACAAACGCGAAGTTAGCGATTTCTTTTTCCGGTATTCTCTGTCCCACGGATTTCCTCATGATAGAAATAATCTACGATCACCGGATGCCCCTGCGGGACTCTGCCATAAGGCATTTCATTATCCACAAAGGCACA
>ENA-OQCS01000549-OQCS01000549.1-human-gut-metagenome-genome-assembly--contig:-NODE-549-length-20770-cov-1.451291_pt1 | contig 20770 bp, 20 predicted proteins | sample MGYA00242757_ERZ504575 | MGnify/ENA primary metagenome ERZ504575 (study PRJEB26092, sample SAMD00036297) | human gut metagenome | host: Homo sapiens | study: EMG produced TPA metagenomics assembly of... | reverse complement strand
AAAGCCTGTTGTCCGTACCGGTTTGGAATTACTTTTGATATATTCTATAGTCACCGTTATGATGGCGTGACCCGGTTGAGGAACGATGCAAGCGTTGATTGATATAGTGAAGCAGGAAAAGCATTGTATGTGGGTATTTCAAGTATCCGCCTATGCAGGCAAAGGTGGCTTATGAAATATTGAGAAGTGCCGGTGTGCCGCGTTTGATCAGCCAATATCGTTATAGTATGTTTGATCGTGCTGTGGAGGAGGAGGTATTGCCGTTGGCCGCTGAACAAGGCTCCGGTTTTATTGCATTTTCGCCTTTGGCACAAGGATTGCTGACCAATAAATATTTGCATGGTATTCCGGAGCACTCTCGTGCGGCTCGTGCTACTGGGTTTTTGAAAGTAGACCAAGTGACAGAAGATAAAGTGGAAAAGCACGTCGGCTGAATGAGGTGGCTGTACGCCGTGGGCAGACTTTGGCTGAGATGGCATTGGCATGGGTGTTGAAAGACGAACGGATGACCTCTGTTATTGTGGGGGCAAGTTCTGTAAAACAGCTGGCAGATAATCTTCATGCGTTGGATAATTTGGCCTTTACTGATGCAGAATTGACCGAAATAGAGGGAATTTTACGATTGTGAATAAAAAATGGGTGTAAAGTTTGGTTGGTATTATAAAATGGCTTATCTTTGCACCCGTTAAAACAAAACGCGGAAATAGCTCAGTTGGTAGAGCATAACCTTGCCAAGGTTAGGGTCGCGAGTTCGAGTCTCGTTTCCGCTCTCTCTCGTCGAGGATGCTCGAATGGTGGAATCGGTAGACACGAGGGACTTAAAATCCCTTGGCCATTGCGGCTGTGCGGGTTCAAGTCCCGCTTCGAGTACGAAATAAAATCACAAATATCTAGTTATTAGATATTTGTGATTTTATTTTAGTAAATTGCACCATATTTGCGGCTCAGTTTGAAAATTCTACAACGCTTCCCACATCTCGGTTCAAGTTTGGAAAACTTCGATTTCTACATACTAGAATTATTCTTGAAGTTAAAAAAGTGATACTTCTTTTATTAAATAATTTAGGCTTGATATTTTCTTTTATTATGTAATTTTTGTCACAAAACACTTATCGTTTTAAAAAATATAAAGAAAAAAAGTGAATAAAGTTTTTATTCATCGATTGTATTTAATATATTTGTTTCCATCATATTAAACCTATTAAAAAAAATCTAAATGGTATGGGAAAACGCATTGTTCTGTTTTTAATGTGCTTATTAGTTGTAATAGGCCATTTATCGGCTCAAGTAACCAAAATGTCGGGAATTGTTCTTTCCAAGGATGATGGATTGCCGGTAGTAGGAGCTTCTGTGTTGATACAGGGAACTACACATGGTACGATAACAGATGTGATGGTAAATTTGTGTTGGATAATATTAAACCAACTGATAAGAAGTAATGGTTTCATTTATTGGTATGAAGACCCAAGTGGTTGATGTTAAATCTTTTGTCAAGGTAGTATTGGTTACAGAGTCTGAAATGATGGATGAAGTGATGGTTGTTGCTTATGGTACAGCCAAAAGGTCGGCATTTACTGGATCGGCTTCAGTTGTAAATGCTGAGAAACTTTCTAAAAGACAGACAACGAACGTCGTTCAGGCACTTGCTGGACAAGTGGCAGGCTTACAAATGACAAGTGGATCTGGGCAGCCGGGAGGAGATGCTCCAACATTGATAATTCGTGGTATTGGTTCTATCAATGCGGATAATGATCCACTTATTATTGTAGATGGTATGCCCTATGAGGGAGGATGGAACAATATCAACCCATCTGATGTTGAATCAGTGTCCGTTTTAAAAGATGCAGCATCAAATGCGTTATATGGTGCACGTGGTGCCAATGGTGTTATTATTATTACTACCAAGCAGGCAAAAGCTGGTGAAGCTGTTGTTACGGCTAGTGCAAAATGGGGAGTGAATACTCGTGGTACAATTGATTATGACTATATCAAAGATCCGGGTGAATATTATGAAGCACATTATAAGGCATTATATAATCAATTGAGGTATGTAAAGGGGCTTTCAGAAGGAGAGGCTTATGCTCAAGCTAATAAAAATATGGTGGGTAATACGAAGGAAAATGGTGGTTTGACTTATAATGTGTATAGTTATCCTGAAAACGAAAATCTTATTGGTATGAACGGAAAGCTGAATCCCAATGCAACTTTGGGCAGGGTGGTTAATGGATATATGCTTTATCCGGATGATTGGGTTGATGAAGCTTATAGTTCTGCCTTGCGTCAAGAATATAATGTGAATATTGCTGGAGGAACCGATAAGATGCAATCATATGGTTCTTTTGGTTATTTAAAAGATGATGGAATTGTTCCTAGTTCAAATTATGAACGATATTCCGCTCGTTTTAAAGGCTTGTACCAAGCAAAAAAATGGATGAAATATGGTGCTAACATCAGTTATACACATAGTAATAGTGCTTCCTTGACAGAAAAGTATGATACGGATTTATCCAGCTTTACAGAGGGCATGGCACCAATCTATCCTGTATATGTGAGGAATGCTGATGGAAATATTCTGACGGATTTAAATGGGAAAGTATATGATTATGGAACAGCGACGGCACAACTGGGATTGGCACGTCCTAACCATCCTAATTCTTCTATTCAGTCATCTATGCTTAACCAAGAAAATAGGAATGGTAATACATTTAATGGTAATGCATTTGTAGATATTACTTTTTTGAAAGATTTTTAAGTTTACATTTAATGTGGGAACCACAGTTAATGAAATCAGATATTATACTACAACAAATCCATATTATGGTTTTGGTGCAGAACAGAATGGCACAGTGACAATGTATCATTATCGTACTACTACATTAAACTTACAGCAGATATTGAATTATAGCCATAATTTTGGTAAACATAATATTTCGGTAATGTTGGGACATGAGAGTTATAAATATAATTATGCAGAATTATCCGCATCCAAGAAAAATATGTTTTCATATTGGGGAAACCATGAATTGAATGGGGCTGTTATAGATGGTTCAAGTGCTGCTTCTTATTCGAATGATTATAATACGGAGGGATATTTTTCCGTGCTTTATATGATTACGATGCAAAATATTATTTTTCGGCTTCTTATCGTCGTGATGCTTCTTCGCGTTTTCATCCTGATCATTGGTGGGGTAATTTTTTATTCTGTAGGCGGTGCTTATCTAATGTCTAAAGAGGACTGGTTTGATGTGAAATGGATTGATATGCTCAAAATAAGTTCTCCATAGGACAGCAAGGTAATGATAATATAGGTTCATATAATTATACAGACAGATATAATATAGTGAATAGTAATGATGAACTTTCATTGTCTTTTAATAGTAAGGGGAAAAAAGATATAACTTGGGAAACGAATACTAACATGAATTTGGGAGTTGAGTTTGAACTGCTTAAAGGAAAACTGAATGGTGGTGTTGAATTATTTTATCGTAAGACTACTGATATGTTAAATTGGTTCAATGTTCCTCTTTCTTTGGGTTATCCTGGGTACTATGATAATATCGGCGATATGGCGAATAAGGGTGTTGAACTGGAACTGAACTATATTCCTGTTAATAAAAAGAATTTTACATGGAAAATAAATCTGAATCTGACACACTATAAGAATAAGATTACTTATTTGCCAGATGAGAAAAAGACTACTGTTATGGATGGTCATGGAGGATATATGAATGGAAGCAGATATTATGGTGAGGATCTGCCTATCAATACATGGTATATGAAACGTTTTGCCGGTTTGTCTGAGGACGGACTTTCACTGTGGTATTATACGGATAAAGAAACCAATGAGGAAAAAAACAACGACCACTTATTCTACAGGCGACTTTTATTTGTGTGGAGATCCTAATCCGGATTTGTATGGTGGTTTTGGCACTTCCATTACTTTCCATGGTTTTGATCTCTCTACTCAATTTTCCTATTTGGTTGGTGGTTTGACTTATGATTACGGTTATGCAGGTATGATGGGTAACCCAACTGCAACATCTGTAGGTAACCGTTGGCATAAAGATGTGCTAAAGGCATGGTCTCCAGAAAATCCCTCATCAACCATTCCACGTTGGCATTTCAATGATCTGAATACGACTGGTTCGTCAGACCGCTTTCTGATTGATGGAAGCTATTTGAATCTACAAAATATTCAAGTGGGGTATACATTACCTGATAGTTGGACTTCTCATTTGAAAATTAAAAATTTACGTTTATATTTTGTTTGCGATAATGTATACTATTGGTCAAAAAGAAAAGCTTGGATCCTCGCCGTTCCATTTCAGGAGTAGGTACATCAGGAAAGATAGCTCCGTTCCGTACTTATTCCGGAGGTATCAGTCTTCAATTCTAACTTAGTTATAATCAAAAATTTAAGACGATGAAAAAGAAAAATATATTATTTCAAACAGCGGTAGTTGCCTGTCTGCTTTCGGTACAGGTATAAATATGAGCAGTTGTATACGAACAGACCTTTCCCAAAAGCTCTACCGCTATTTCCGAGCAGATTGCAGAATCACCAGCTGCTATGAATGCTATGTTAAATGCCGTGGTAGGCTTTGTTAATGCATATAATACTTATGGACAAGGTTATATTTGGGACTTGGGCTATACCTCATACGGTATTATAAGAGAAGTTATGTGTGAGGATTTTTATATATATAAATCTGGTTATGATTATTATAATTCTTTCGGATTGTGCCGTAGCTTGGCTGATAATTCAGAGGTGAATTCTATTTATTATTACTACTATAAATTTTTGAATAATGTCAATAATTTAATCCGTATTGTGGATCTTGATAATACTACAGAGACAAATAGGCAATATGTAGGAATAGCCAAAGCCTTTCGTGCGATGATTTACATGGATATGGCTCGTCTGTTTGAGTTTAAGAAGACTGGATTTTCTAAGCTGGATGACGAGGCTGCTACCAATGGGGTATATGGATTAACAGTCCCTATCATTGGTGAGAATATAACGGAAGCAGAAGCACGTAATAATCCGCGGGTTCCTTTTTATACTATTTACAGATATATCTTGGATGATTTGGAGAATGCAGAAGTTCTATTAGCTGATTACTTGAGGCCTACTAAGAATATGCCTGATTTGTCCATTATATTTGCATTAAAGCTCGTTTTTGGCTAGAATTGGGTACGCGATTTGAAAAGTATTCTAATGATTTGGCAGCACTGATCCAGAATGTGGATTTAGATATAGATTCGGATAAGGATTGTTATATTAAAGCTGCCGATTGTGCAAGACAGGCTATAGTTAAAAGTGGTGCTGCTCCATTGACAGAATTGGAATGGTATGGTGGAAAAGACTATTTTACGGCCTTTAACTCTATTCAGACAAGTGCATGGATGTGGGGAGGAATCATGAATAAAGAGAATATTCACAGTGTATGGCTTAATTTGGCAGGGCACTTGTGTACAGAACAGACATTTGGGGTAGGAGGAATTTCCTATGGGACACACAGAATGATCAGTAAGGTTTTATTTGAGCAAATCTCGGATGATGATTGGCGCAAAGAAACTTGGATTGCTCCTGAAGATGCTGGAAAGGCTCCAGGTACTAAATATCATACATTGTTCACCGATGAGAATTTTAAAAAGGTGCCTGCATATGTTCATTTAAAATTCAACCGAAGAAGGCAATATGATTGACGCCAATGTAGTGCACCGATAGATAATCTTTTAATGCGTGTTGAAGAAATGTATTTTATTGAGGCTGAGGCAATAGCCGCTAGTCGAGGGGGTAAGTGCTGGAATTTCTGCTTTAGAGAATTTTATGAAAACTTATCGTTACAGTTCCTATCAATGTACGGCATCTACTATGGAGGATTTTCGTAAGGAATTGATTTTGCAAAAAGGATAGAATTTTGGGGAGAGGGTATTATTTATTGGGATTATAAGCGTTTAGAATTGCCTGTTACACGGGGTATCTAGGTACCAATTGTCCGGTGGGGTATCGTATGAACTCTAAAGAAGGATATTGCTGTCCATGGTTCAATTTATTTTTAGTAAGTTTGAATCTATTAATAACCAAGCTATTATATTGAATCCGGATCCTTCGGCTATAGTGGAGGACTGGACAGAATAATGAATTGTTAATTTTTAAGATCAGTTTATGGTTTAGCATTGTGAATGTCTGGATAGACGTTCATCTTGTTCTTTTCTCTGCCGAAGCTATACTTCGGCAGAGTTCTTTTGAAAGGGGAGGTTATGGTGTGATATTGCTACTTATGGTAGAATTTCTTATAAAAACAGGTCTAATCATTGTAATAACTATTCAGGCTATTGGTTTGTGACATCTTTTTCCGATATTTGTGTGGTTGAAAAAGGTAAATACTATGTTGAAACAGATTCTTCTTATATGGTTGTATTTTTCTGCCTTGCCTTTGTTTGGTCAGAGTTTGATTGATATTAAATATTATTCAGTTCAGGATGGGTTATCACAGAAAAATATTCAGAATTTCATTCAAGATGATAATGGTTATATATGGATGGCTACGTGGAACGGACTAGAGCGTTTTGATGGATATTCTTTTACTAATTATAAAACTTATCCTGAAAGTGATGTACGTATAACAAATCATCGTTTTACCAATATTGAAAAAAAGTTCTCTGAATAATATTTGGTGTCAGACGTATGATAAACATTGTTATCTGTTTAATACCCGTACTTGTCAGTATGAAGATCCCTTTCTTTTCAACAAAGGGGTGATAAACTCAGTTGAAAAACTGTATGTATTGCGTAAAGGGATAACATGGGCCGTAGGTGTACAAAATGAGTTATTCCGTTTGGATGAAAATAGATTTCCTGCTACGGAGTCAGTGCAATTATATACTGGAAAAATAGAAAATAACATAGGAGACAGTATCTATATTGTGATGCAGGACAAGGATGGAGATGAATGGATTCTGACAAATAAAGGAGCTACGATTGTAGGAAAGAAGAGTATGGCAAATCTTATGCCTTTTAAGTTTATGGTAGAGAATGCAGATGATATCTATCTTGCTACTTCAAAAGGCTTTTTTGCCCGATATGACTATCAGAGTCAAAATGTTGTTCCATGTGTCCCCAATGAACCTATGTCTGAGATTATCGGACTGAAATCTTTATCTGATCATAAAATCGCTATTTTACAGAGAAAAGAGATTCGGTTTTATAATCCGAAAACAGGCAAGTTTTACTCTTTATAAAATGCCTGTAGAGATCAGTCCTGATATATATCAAGATAGAAAAGGTATTTTTTGGTTGCTGGGGGTCACGGGCGGGGTTATTCGTTTAGATTGTACTACTGAGGATATTATCTTATTAAGTTATCCTAAGTTAAAGGAAGTTCCTTTTACCAAGCCCTGTACTTTTATACATGAGGACGAGTATGGTTGTATTTGGGTGAATCCTGTAGAAGGTGAGTTATACTTTTATGATCCGATGACTAGATCTTTGGAACAGGCTTATGTTTATGAAAAAGGAGTGAGAGTACCAATCTCATTTCAGGCTTTCAGCTATTTTATTGATCATCATAAAAATCTGTGGTATACCACTCCAGGAAGTGAATTAGGATATCTTTCTTTTCATCAAAGTGGGTTGGATTATATAATCAACAGACATAAAGAGTCTGCTCGTTCGTTGATGGAAGATCATCGCAAACGTGTATGGATTGGTTGGAAACGGAATCATAAAACTCAACCGGGAAACATCTGTCTTTATGATTCGTTAGGACAGTGGATAGGAAATATTTCGCAAAAAGGAAAAATAGTGGCGGATCAGTCTGTCTCATTTAATGCTGACGTGTACTGTATTTACGAAGATAAGGATCATAACATCTGGATGGGGACTAGAGAAGACGGTTTGTTTTTATTCCGTTTTCAAGGGGAGGACAACTATCAGGTAACTTGTTACCTGCCTGATAAAGATAATCCTTACAGCATTTCTTCCAAGTCTATATTCTCTATTTTGCAAGATTCGTCTGGAAGAATATGGATTGGCACTTTCGGTGGAGGTATCAATTGGTTGAGTCTGCTTCCGCAGGAGGAGATTTGAGGTTTGTTCATTACGGTAATATTCTCAATAATTACCCCATTCATGTATGTGAGAAGTGCGTTGTTTATATGAGGTGGCTGATGGAGTGATTTTGATAGGTACTACTGGCGGATTGCTGTCCTGTTCTACAGATTTTTCCCGTCCGGAAGAGATTCGTTTTTTTCATAATGTTTGTGATGAGCGTTATTCCAGTTTGAGCAATAATGATATATTGGATATAACCCAAACTAAGGGTGGTAAACTGCTGGTAACTACTTTGAGTGGTGGTATTAATATTTTGGATGATGGTAGCAGTTTATCTGAAAGATTGAACTTTAAACATTACAATGCCACTAATGACCGATTACCGGATTTGTCACTGTCCAGCATAGAGGATCAAGAAGGAATATATGGATAGTTTCAGAAAACAAGATTTCCAAATTTGATGCTGGCCTGAATCTGCTCGAAGAGTATAAAGATCAGATACAGATGGCAGAGACTAGGCCTGTTTTGCTATCTTCTGGTAAATTGCTTTTAGGGTCACTATATGGTGCGTTATGTATAATTCCCGATGAGTTGCATAAGAGTGATTTCGTTCCTCCTATCGTTTTTTCCCATCTTGACATTTATCAGAATAATACTTCTCGCAGGCAGGACATATATAGTAACGATGAGGCTCAGTACCTGCAGCCGGATGAACGTAATTTCACTATAACTTTTGCTGCCTTGGACTATGTTAACTCTCCGGCTATAAAATACGTATATCGAATTAAGGGACTGAATGACCAATGGATAGAGCTTGGAAATAATCGTTCTGCCAGTTTGGTGAATGTACCTGCCGGCGATTATCTGTTTCAAGTCAAATCCACTAATGCCGATGGGGTATGGGTTGATAATGTGGCATCTTTGTCCATACATATTGATCCTGTGTTCGGTGAAACTGTTTGGGCGGTATTGCTCTATATCACCATAGCCGTGGTGATTATGTTGGTAGTGATCTGCATTGTGTTACGCATTACTAACCTGCAAAGAAGGATAGATTTTGAACAACAGATTTCCAACTTAAAACTGCGTTTCTTTACTGATATATCCCATGAGCTTCGTACACCGTTGACGCTTATAGCCAGTCCCATTGACGAAGTCATTAGTAATGAGAAATTATCTGATGCAGGCATGGAGAATATGCAAGTGGCCAAAAGAAACACAGACAGAATGTTGCGGCTCATCAATCAAATATTGGATTTTCGCAAGATACAGAATGACAAGATGAAAGTATTGGTGGAACAAGTAGATATAATCCCTTTAATTCTAAAAATCTACGGTAATTTTGTTCCTATGGCTCATACGCATCGTATTGATTTCAGGTTGTTTTGTCCTCTCGATTCCTTTGTTATGTATACGGATGTGGACAAATTGGAGAAGATTCTTTTTAATTTATTGTCCAATGCCTTTAAATATACTCCTGATGAGAAAAGTATCTCCCTATCTGTTACTTGCGAGAAACAGATTTTGTGTTTGCAGGTGAAAGATGAGGTAGAGGTATTAATGCCCAAAAGCTCAATCGTCTGTTTACCCGTTTTGATACTTTGGATGAGATTGATCCCAATATGTCTACCGGTATAGGACTTTCATTGGTCAAAGAATTACTGAATCTGCTTCATGGTACTGTCAGAGTAGACAGCAAACTGGGTGAAGGTAGCAGTTTCTTTATCAGACTGCCGGGTAACCGTGATGTTTTCGATGCCGATGCCAATATTGAATTTATTCTAGCGGACAGCAAGAATTCCGGACAGGAGGTGGCAATACCCGATAAGCTTACAGAAGAGGAAGAAGATAAGGAAACACGGATTCTCATTATTGAGGATAATGAAGAACTTCGCCATTTTATCTGTGGTGTGCTTGCTAGGGAGTATGTGGTTCTTGAAGCGGGTAATGGTTGTCAAGGACTTGAAATGACGTTGAGAGAATTACCCGATATCGTGATCAGTGATATTATGATGCCCGAAATGGATGGAATAGAATATCTGAAACGGGTTAAAGGAAACAATGATATTTGTCATATTCCTATTATTTTGTTATCTGCCAAGTCTTCTTTGAATGACCAAATCCAAGGACTGGAATACGGGGCAGATGAATATATAACGAAACCTTTTAGTTCTGCTTATTTGAAAGCCAGAGTAGATTCCTTACTCAAACAACGGCAAATATTGTATGATTATTACATTTCAAAGATGAGAGAAGGCGAGAAAGATACTAGTCTTATGGAACAACTTACTCCTTCTACTCCTCAAGTTACTCATTTTGATAATGATTTCATCCGGAATATTCTTCAGAGTGTGGAGGAAAACATTCAGAATTCTGAATTTAAAATTGACGATTTGGCAGAAGCTATGAGCATGAGCCGGACTGTATTCTACCGGAAGGTGAAATCTTTGATGGGAGTTTCTCCTGTAGATTTTGTAAAGACGATGCGGATTAAACGGGCTGTCCAACTTTTGGAACAAGATGAATTTACTGTATCTGAAGTAGGATATATGAGTGGATTCACTACTCCGCAATATTTCAGCAGAGTATTCAAAGAAGCAATGGGATGTACACCAAAAGAGTACAGATTAAAGCATAAAACGATTGTTGAACAAAATGTATAATTAATGCCCCAAATACTGCAATGGCTGTATAGGTATCTTGTCCTATTTTTGCATAGAATTATAAACATAATACAATACTATGCAGACAAGAACCGCTCAAATTTTGGTATCTTTGCTGTTTCTGACAACAGCCATATCTTCATGTGATAAAAAAGAAGTATCTCCGTGGAATCAAATGACCGAGGTTAATAATCAAATTGTACCTCCTGTCTTCCCTGAGAGAAGTTTCGTGATTACGGATTATCACGACGTAAAAGACACGCTTTATACGAATGCCATTAATAGGGCCATAACTATTTGTTCTGAGCAGGGAGGTGGGAAAGTTATTATTCCCGATGGAGAGTTTCTCACAGCCCCCATCCGTTTGAAATCCAATGTAAACCTTCATTTATCTGACAGTACGGTACTGAAGTTTACTACAGATCCTTTCTTCTTCGACCTTGTGCAGACTCGCATAGAAGGAATAGATTGTTACAATATCTCTCCGTTGATTTATGCCTATGGAGAAACTAATATTGCCATCACTGGTAACGGGGTGATGGATGGCCAGGCTGATAGCAGTAATTGGTTCAGTGAAAACAGAATTCGTGGTATTGTACAGGAAGATGGTAAGAAAATAAATGAGAAAACTTTGTTGTATGAAATGAAAGAGGATTCTATTCCTTTTAAAGAACGTGTCTTTATGAGAGAGAATGGTATACGCCCCCAGTTTATCAACCTCTATAAATGTAAGAATATTCTATTGGAAGGATTTACTCTCAACCGTTCTCCGTTCTGGCTTATTCATCCGTTGTTGTCCGAGAATATCACTGTCAGGAAAGTCAAAATGCAGAGTCATGGCTATAATAATGATGGTTGTGATCCGGAATCATGCAGGAATGTATTGATTGAGGATTGTGATTTTGATACAGGTGATGATTGTATCGCCATCAAATCGGGACGTGATGAAGATGGCCGTTACTGGAATATCCCCAGTGAGAATATTATAGTCCGTCATTGTAGAATGAAGGATGGTCATGCCGGAGTAGCTATTGGCAGTGAAGTGACCGGAGGATGCCGTAACGTATGGTGGAAAATTGTACCATGGACAGTCCTGAACTCGACCGTATTATCCGTATAAAATCAAATGCCATGCGAGGAGGCGAAGTAGAAAATATATTTATCCGGAATATTAGGTAGGTGAATGTAAGGAGTCTATTTTAGGCTTTGAATTGAAATATTGGCATGTGGATGACGGACCGTATCTTCCTTATTTTCACAATATTCATTTGGAAAATATCACAAGTAAGAAAAGTCAGTATGTTTTGCATCTGGATGGTTTTGAGGATAAAATACAGGCGCGAGATATTTTTGTGAAAGATTGCACTTTTGATGGAGTGATGAAACCGGAAATAAATAAGGTGACTGGTGTTGAAAACATTCACTTTGAGAATGTAACAGTAAATGGACAGGATTTTAAAGGAGTATAAAGTAATGAACAGATTCGTATTTTATTAGGTTTTCTTTTGATGGCATTGATGACGGTTACTCTTCAGGCTCAGAAAATAATTCCTTTGTGGCAGAATAATATGCCCAATAGCAAAGGTATAGTTCTTAAAGATTCTGTAGTCAGGGAACGTGTGGTACAAGTCGGAATTCCTGCTGTTCATGTTTATGAACCGTCAAAAGCCGAGCGTACCGGTACGGCGGTATTGATCATTCCTGGTGGCGGATATGTGAAACTGGCGCATGAAATCAGCGGTATCGCATTGGCAAAATGGTATAATACCTTGGGAGTAACGGCTTTTGTCCTGATACATCGTTTCCCGCAATCACCGGATGTAATAGAATCTTACAAAGCTCCTTTGCAGGATGGACAACGTGCTCTTCGCTATATACGTGCTCATGCGGAGGAATATGGAATAGATATTCATAAAGTGGGAGTGATGGGTTGTTCTGCCGGCGGTCATCTGGCCGCTTCATTGTGTGCTATTGATGAAGACTGGTCAAAAGTGGGCGATGCACTGGATGCATATAGTTGTAAACCTTCTTTTGCTGTATTGATATCTCCGGTTATTTCTATGGATGACGCTATTGTTCATAAAGGGAGCCGGACAAATCTGTTGGAAAGCGGGAACAGGATATCGCTCTCAGAAACTTGTTTTCTTTGGAAAACAAGTGGATGGTAACACGGCACCGGCTATCTTGTTTCATGCTTCTAATGACAAGGCTGTTTCTCCTTTGAACAGCATCGCTTATTATACAGCCTTGTATAAAGCGGGAATAGAGAAATCTTCGTTGCATCTGTTTCCTGTCGGCGGGCATGCCATCTCTTTGCGTGCACAAAGAGGAAGCACGGTCATGTGGCCGGAGTTGGCTGAAGCTTGGTTGATAGAGAATGGATTTCTTTCTCCATTATAAAAGTCGATGATATTTATTAATTTAATTATAAAATGACACGTAAGTTATTAAAAATAGCACTTGTAGTTTTGCTATCTGTAGTCAGCATCAGCATAGATGCTCAGGAAAAACCTGTATTATGGTATGATAAGCCTGCCAGATATTGGGAAGAGGCATTACCTTTGGGAAATGGACGATTGGGAGCCATGGTATATGGTAATCCTGTAACCGAAGAGATTCAATTGAATGAGGAAACAGTATCGGCAGGTTCTCCTTATAAAAATTATAATCCTGAGGCTAAAGGAGCGTTGGCGACCATCCGTCAGTTAATTTTTGCTGATAGATATCCTGAAGCTCAAGCGTTGGCAGGTGAAAAAATCCTCTCCAAGAACGGTTTCGGGATGCCATATCAGACAGTGGGCAGCTTGCGTCTGGACTTTCCTAGTCATGAAAATTATACAAACTTCCGTCGTGAATTGGATTTGGAAAAAGCTGTAGCCACGACTGCTTATACTGTAAATGGAGTAGATTATAAGCGTGAGGTCTTTACCTCTTTTGTCGACCAGCTGGTCATTGTCCGCCTTACTGCTTCTCAACCGGGAAAACTTACTTTTTCTGCTTCCCTGACTTGTCCTCAGAAGGTGGATGTTACCGTTTCTGGAAAGAATGCCTTGATTTTGGAAGGTACAACTAAAGGAGACGATTTCACAAAAGGTTCTATTCGTTTCCGTGCAGATTTGAAGTTAGATTTACAGGGTGGAAAGAGTGTGGCAGGAGATACATTATTATCCGTGACTAATGCTAATAGTGCTACTATTTATATCGCCATGGCCACTAATTTTGTGAATTATAAGGATATATCCGGAAATCCATCCGGGCGTAATAAGGTATCCATGAAGAATGCCGGAAAGAATTATGCCCGAGCTTTACAGGCTCATATCAGTGCATATCAAAAATACTATAACCGTGTATCTCTGAATTTGAGACGCACTTCGCAGGCTGATAAACCTACTGATGTCCGGATAAAAGAATTCGCTATTTCCGATGATCCCCATTTGGTTGCTCTTTATTTTCAGTTCGGTCGTTATTTGCTTATTTCCAGTTCTCAGCCGGGAGGGCAACCTGCTAATTTACAAGGTATTTGGAATCAGAAACTAAATCCTGCTTGGAAATGCCGTTATACCACCAATATCAATGCGGAAATGAATATTGGCCTGCCGAAGTTACCAATTTGCGTGAGATGCATGAGCCTTTCCTACAAATGGTGAAAGAATTGTATGAGAACGGTCAGGAGGCTGCCCGGGAGATGTATGGTTGCCGGGGATGGGTATTGCATCACAATACGGATTTGTGGCGTATGAATGGTGCTGTAGATAGGGCTTATTGTGGACCGTGGCCTACCTGTAATGCGTGGTTATGTCAACATTTGTGGGACCGTTACCTCTATTCGGGTGATAAGGAATACCTGGCTTCCGTGTATCCTATTCTGAAGAGTGCTTCAGAATTTTTTGTTGATTTTTTAGTAAGAGATCCCAATACCGGTTATCTGGTAGTCACTCCTAGTAACTCTCCAGAGAATTCGCCTAGTATTTGGAAAGGGAAAGCCAATCTGTTTGCAGGTATCACGATGGACAATCAGTTGGTATCCGATTTATTTTCAAATACTCGTTCAGCAGCACAGATTTTGAATCTGGACAAGCAATTCTGTGATACCATTCTGTCATTAAAAAGGCAACTTCCTCCCATGCAAGTAGGGCAATACGGACAGTTGCAAGAGTGGTTCGAAGACTGGGATAACCCTAATGACCATCATCGTCATATCTCTCATTTATGGGGACTTTTCCCCGGTTATCAAATTTCTCCTTATTCATCACCTATACTTTTGAAGCTGCCCGTAATACATTGATACAGCGTGGTGATCCTTCTACTGGTTGGTCTATGGGATGGAAAGTTTGTTTTTGGGCAAGATGTTTGGATGGGAATCATGCATTTAAGTTGATTACCAATCAGTTGAATTTTGTTTCTCCTGAAGTACAGAAAGGTCAGGGAGGAGGTACTTATCCAAATTTATTCGATGCTCATCCGCCTTTCCAGATTGATGGAAATTTTGGTTGTGCAGCCGGAATTGCTGAAATGTTGATGCAGAGCATGATGGGGCTGTTCATTTACTTCCTGCTTTACCTGATACCTGGAAAAATGGAGAGATTAGGGGGCTTCGTGCACGTGGTGGTTTCGAAATCGTTTCTCTGAAATGGAAAGACGGCAAGGTAGAGTCGGCAATTATCAAATCTACTATCGGTGGTAATCTTCGCTTACGTGTGCACAATACTTTGGCGATGGATGGTATGACATTGGTTAAAGCGGAAGGAGATAATCCTAATCCCTTGTTTGAAAAGCAAGAAATCAGTCGTCCGCTGGTTAGTGAGAAAGCTCCATTGAAGGAGTGGAATTGAAAGATTCTTATTTATATGATGTAGTTACTGAAGCAGGACAGACTTATACTTTTATTTCAAGTTGTCTTTGATTTTACAAGAATATTTTCTGATATAAATTCAAATATGAAAAAAATATCAATTTACTGTTTTATACTAATATCTTTAGGATTTATCGGTTGTACTTCTAAAACCCATGAAAAAACAATTGAGGATTTCGACATTCGGGAAATGAGCCTGCAAGTAGATACGCTTTATAGTAGGATGACACAAGCCGAAAGAGTTGCACAATTGTATGGTATTCGTCCGAAAGAAATAATGGAGGATGGAAAACTGTTATTAGAAAAGTGTAGAGAGAAGATTAACCTGACGGTATAGGGCATATTTGTCAATATGCTTGCGCTTTAGATATGGAACCAAATGAACTGCGTGATTTTGTGCGTGATCTTCAAAATTATCTGATACATGAGACTCCCTCAGGTATACCAGCCATATTTCACGAAGAGGCCATTACCGGACTGGCTGCCAAAGGAGCGACCGTTTATCCCCAACAATTGGGTATAGCCTGCACATGGAATCCGGAACTGGCTACAGTAAAAACGGAACAAACGGCAGAAGTCATGCGCTCTGTTGGCGCTACTCTTGCTTTTGTCACCCATGGTCGATCTCATACGTACCGCTCATTGGCCACGTATAGAAGAATCCTATGGTGAAGATGGGTATCTTAGTGCAGCTATGGGAGTCGCTTTTGTGGAAGGTCTGCAGAAGAAAGGATTGAAAATGGAGTTGCTGCGTGCACCAAGCATTTTTTGGGATATGGTGGAGGCTCTTCTTTGAGTTGGAAAGAAATTTATGAGGAAGTGCTTTTGCCACACGAAGCTATGATACGACAGGCGGGATGTAAGGTCTTGATGACATCCTATGGCCGGTTCCGTAGTGAACAAGCCGTATCCAGCGATACTCTTCTGAATAAAATATTACGTGGATATCTTGGATTTGACGGAGTAGTGGTCAGTGACTATGGGGCAGTAGGATATGCTAGTCAAAAAGGAAATCCTGATATCTTGAAACAACGGGCTGTTGAGGCTCTAACCGCAGGTAATGACATTGAATTACCATCAAATAACTGTTATAAATATCTGCCCGAATTAATAGGAGACAGTTTGGTTAATGAGAAATATTTTGAGATTGCGGTAAAACGTGCATTAATGTTGAAAGCACGTCTAGGCTTATTATCTACAGACCGGAAGCTTTATGCAACAGGAAATTTGGATTTGGATTGCCCCGAATATCGTAAAACTTCTTATGACTTGGCATGTCAATCCATTGTCTTGTTAAAAAACAACAATGTATTGCCCCTTTCTGGCAAATATAGAAAAATAGCTTTGGTCGGTCCGAATGCAAATACCTATTGGTGTATGTTGGGAGATTATACATATCAGTCCATGCAGGCATTCTGGTGGGGAGGAAAAATAGACCCTGACAGTCCTAAAATTGTTTCTGTATATGATGCTTTTAAGCACAAGGCGAATGGTAGATTTACTGTGAACTATGAACGCGGATGTGATTGGAGTGCAAAAAACGAGACTTCCATTATCCGTGAAGGAGATCCTAGAACTGAACGCTTGAATATGATGTTAATGGAATCATCGATTCTACTAACTGGCAGGCTGCCATAAACGTAGCTTCGGAAAGTGATGTGATTATTGCTGCATTAGGAGAGAATCCTACCTTATGCGGAGAGGCTCGCAACGTAAAGGTATCCGTTTGCCGGGAGATCAGGAACAGTTTTTAAAAAGAACTGATTGCTACAGGTAAACCGGTTGTTCTGGTTATGTTGGTGGACGTCACAAGTGATTGACGAAGTAGAAGCAGGTTGTTCAGCTATTCTGCAAGCGTGGTATCCGGGCGAAGAAGGAGGAAATGCTGTTGTTGATATTTTGTTAGGCAATGTCAATCCGTCTGGAAAATTATGCGTTAGCTATCCTAAGACTGAAGATGAAGAACTTTATTGTTATAACAATGGTGAATCCCAAGAAAGAATAGCTTATCCGTTTGGTTCTGGGCTTTCATATACTTCCTTTGAATATAGCGATATAAAAGTTCCGTCTACTGCACAAACAACTGATGATTTGATTGAGGTTAGCTGTAAGGTGAAAAATACAGGAAAATGTGCAGGTACTGAAGTTGTGCAACTTATCTGTCTCCTACTTCCTCGGAATTTCTCAAACCTATACAGCTAAAAGGGTTTGCCCGTGTGAATTTGAACCCCGGCGAATCGAAAATAATAAGTTTTAAGGTTTCTCTTCAGCAAATGGCTTATTATGCAAATAATGGATGGACTATAGCCGGTGGTCAATATACATTTAAAATAGGTGCGTCATCTTCTGATATCCGTTTGGAATCATCATGTCAGCTAACTGGAGAAAATGTGCGGATGGAGCGTAGAAATACTCTTTTTTCTATAAGTGAAATAGAATAGGAAAAATAAGAAAGCTTCAAAAAGCTATATTGCATTACCCTTTTTACTTTGGTCTTTTGAACGTAATGAAGAATCTGTTAACGCAAATAAGTGTGTGTATTCGGATGCTTCATTATGTTTAGAATGGCAAAAAGACAGAATGCCGGGATTTTCAGATTCCCTCCTGTTAGCCTAAATCGATTTATATTCGGATAACTCTGTTTTTGTTATTCTCAAACCGGATTTTATAAATCTTAGACTGAATAATGCAATATCCGGTTTTTGTTTTTATTCATCTTTGCGTGCTAAAAACTTTAAATGATACTATAAATGAAAACAATGAAGAACATGAAACAAAGTAGGTTTATTTTGTTTGTGCTTTCATTCCTGGTGATGAGTGTCGGGAATGTTTATGCACAAATGTTACCGTAACAGGTACAGTTCTAGACAGTACCGGTGAGCCTGTCATCGGTGCTAATGTGAAAGTGGCGGGGAAGTCATCTATAGGAACCATTACCGATTTCGAGGGGAATTTCTCCTTGTCGGTCCCTGCGGACACGAAAAAATTGGAAATCAGTTATATCGGTATGCTTTCACAAGAGGCTGTCATTAAGCCGGGAACTCCGGTAAAGGTAATTTTGAAAGAAGATACGGAAGAATTGGATGAAGTGGTAGTCATTGGTTATGGTACTGTAAAGAAACGGGACTTGACCGGTTCTATGACCTCCATCAAGCAAGCGGACATTATTGCTGTTCCTACGACGAATGCTTTGGAAAGCCTGCAAGGGAAAGTGGCTGGACTGGATATGACTAAATCAAGTGGTCAGACAGGTTCGGGCTTGTCCTTTTCCATTCGCGGTAATCGGTCATTGAACGCTTCGAATGCTCCGCTGATTATTGTAGACGGAGTGCCCTATGGGACAGATATTGATATCAATCCCAATGTCATAGAATCCATGGAAATTCTGAAGGATGCTTCCTCCACTGCTATTTATGGTTCTCGCGGTGCTAACGGAGTTATCTTGATCACTACAAAGAAAGGGGCTGTAGGCAAGACCAAGGTTTCATATAACGGTTATTATTCCATCAATTCCGTAGCTGCTTATCCCGATAGAATGAATTTGTCCGAATGGGCCGACTTCAAGAGAGAGGCTTATCGTACGGACGGCCAGTGGGGAGGTCCTGAAGATGATGCCAAAATTTTTGGTTCTGCTTATGATGCGGTAAAATCCAATCAAAATGTAGACTGGGTGGATATGCTGATGCAAACGGGTACCAGATGTCCCATTCTGTCAATATTCAATGGTACGGAGAAAACAACATTCAATCTGGCTTTTGAATATATGTCCGAAGACGGTTTGGTGAAGATGGATGATATGGACCGTTATAATGCAACCTTATCCTTATCGCATAAGCTCACTGATAACTTGAAATTGAATGCCAATGTGGTATATACCTATTTGGATCAGAATATCCGACGTGATCCTTTCAACCGTTCTATTTATTACGCTCCCTATGGAGATGTATATAATGAAGATGGTTCTATCAATGTGCTTCCTTTTAATGATGGGCAGACCATTAGCCCATAGCCGAAGAAGTTCCCGGAGCCTATAAAAATAACCGGCTGACCAGCCATTTGGTGGGGAATGTAGGGGCTACCTGGAACATTATCAAAGGACTTGACACTGACTTCTACTTTGGCTTTGACAAGAAAGATATCCGTACAGGACATTTTGCTGATACATATACGTTAGACGGAGCGGGAAATTATTCGTTGGCGGATGCTACCAATCATAGTGACGTCAATTGGTCGTGGGAAAATACATTGGCTTATTCGTTCACATTAGGAAAACATAATCTGAGTCTGATGGCTGGTAACGCATTATATAAAAATGTGGCCGAGGAATATAAGGGTGCGGGGCATAACCTTATTTCATCCACTATGTTGTTTTATAATTTGGGTGGTTTGCAGGATAGTCAGCAGATATCCAGCAGTTATGTACAAACCACTATGGCATCTTTCTTTGGGCGTATCAACTACAAATTCAATGAGAAATACCTGATGACTGTGACTTTGCGTCAGGATGGTTCATCTGTATTGGCAAAAGATCATCAGTGGGGGGTCTTCCCATCTGTGGCTTTGGCTTGGCGTATGAATGAAGAGAATTTTTTGAAGAACGTAGAACAACTTTCCAATTTGAAACTTCGGCTGAGTTATGGTATTTCGGGAAACAGTGCTGTTTCTGCCTATCAGACTCAGGGAGGATTGGGAAAGACCATGTATGCTTATCTCATAAATAATACGGAAAACGGAGCCTATGGCTACTATCCAGCTTTGACACCGAATTATAATCTGGGCTGGGAAAAAACAGCAACGGCTAATATCGGTATTGACTTCGGTTTCTTCAATAACCGTATCAGTGGTTCATTGGATATTTATCAACAAAAGACATCAGATTTGTTGATGCAGAAGAAGTACCTAGTTCTACCGGATATTCTTTGGCATGGGATAATGTAGGAAAACTGAGAATAAAGGTGTGGAATTAGTTATTAATACCCAAAATTTCAATCAAAGGATTTCTCTTGGAATACCGATTATACATTTACTTTGAACAGAGAGAAAATTACTGAGCTGGCAGATGGAACTGACCGTGATATCAGTAACGGTTGGTTTGTAGGGCATTCCATCAAGACACATTATGGATTGGAGAAAATCGGTATTTGGCAGCTTGACGAGGCCGCGGAAGCAGCTAAGTATGGTGAGAAGCCGGGACGT
>ENA-OQCS01000548-OQCS01000548.1-human-gut-metagenome-genome-assembly--contig:-NODE-548-length-20772-cov-1.807072_pt1 | contig 20772 bp, 37 predicted proteins | sample MGYA00242757_ERZ504575 | MGnify/ENA primary metagenome ERZ504575 (study PRJEB26092, sample SAMD00036297) | human gut metagenome | host: Homo sapiens | study: EMG produced TPA metagenomics assembly of... | reverse complement strand
ATTTCTTTACAAAGTTTTCATCTTCCTGTATTCTTTTTTCAGGACTTTCACTGCGACATATCTGTTCAGCATACAGTCCTTCGCCTTATATACATCCGCCATTCCACCGGCTCCGATCTTGCTCAGAACCTGATAACGGCCACTTAAATAAATCCCGTCTTTTACCATATACTCACCTCATCAGAAAACGGTTCTGCAAGAACAACACTGATATTGTCATTGCCCCCGTTCTCATTCGCCCGGTCAATCAGATTCTGACCGGCTTCTACGATATCTCTTGCCCCTTTAACTATCGCAAAAATTTCTTCATCCTCTATCATATTACTGAGTCCATCGGAACACATCAGGATGATATCTCCCTTTTTGAGGCTGAATTCATAAAAATCCGCCTCTACATCCTCTTTTACTCCAATTGCCCTGGTAATGATATTCTTATCTGGATGATGTCTTGCCTCTTCCTCATTGATTCCTCCCAGACGAACCATCTCTTCTACCAGGGAATGGTCTCTGGAAAGCTGCCTGATATCCTTATTCAGAAGATACAGACGGCTGTCACCTACATTTATAAAATAAAGTGTATGATCGATCACAGTTGCCGCAACCAGAGTGGTTCCCATCCCCTCCAGATTAATGTCTTCATCTGCTTTCTCGATCAGCTTGTGGTTCGCTGTCTGAGCCGCATCTTTTAAAATCTCTTCCGGTCCATCCTTTAATGTATGCTTCAGTTCTTCTTTCAGAACTTCCACCGTATATTTTGACGCAAATCGCCTGCCTTGTGTCCACCCATTCCATCGGCTACTACCAGAAGATTCGGCAGCGTACCTAATGACTCATCTGTGGCAAACACGTAATCCTGGTTCATTTCACGTTTTCTTCCAACATCTGTCATAGAAAATATTTTCATATTTTATACTCCTTGCATCGTCTTGCGCCGTAACTGTCCACAGGCTCCGTCTATATCTGAGCCCATTTCTCTTCTTATAGTAACATTTATCCCGTTTTTTTCAAGTTTATTTTTGAAATTCTCGGCACTTTTTTTGTCCGGTTTTTCGTAGTTTCTCTCCTTGATCGGGTTCACCGGAATCAGGTTTAAATGGCAGTTTCTGTCTTTTAAGATTCCCATCAGCTCTTTTGCATCCTCCGGTGTATCGTTTACGCCGTGAACCAGGCTGTACTCAAAAGTGATCCTTCGTCCGGTCTTTTCAAAGTAATAATCACACGCTTCCAGGACTCATGAAGCTCGTATTTATTTGCCACCGGCATCAGCGATCTCCTCTTTTCCTGGTTGGAACCGTGCAGGGAAAGTGCCAGCGTGATCTGCAGCTTTTCTTCTGCAAGTTTCCGGATGTTCGGTACAATCCCACAGGTAGACGCGTGATATTTCTCTGGCTGATATTGAGTCCGTGTTCGTCACTGACCATGTGAATGAATTTCAGAAAATTGTCATAATTATCCAGCGGTTCTCCGGTTCCCATGATCACAATATTAGAAACTCTCTCGCCAGTTATCTTCTGGATCTGGTAAACCTGTCTTAACATCTCTGACGGTGTCAGGTTTCGCTCCAGCCCGTCCAATGTAGATGCACAGAAGCGGCATCCCATCCGGCAGCCAACCTGCGAGGAAATACATACCGAATTGCCGTGTTTATATTTCATCAGAACACTTTCTACCATATTCCCGTCTTTCAGACAAAACAGGAATTTATTGGTTCCGTCAATCTTCGAAATCTGTCTTTTTTCCATCTCGACTCTTCGTATTTCGTATGCTGCTTCCAGTTTCTGGCGTAAAGCTTTTGGAAGATTGGTCATTTCTTCAAAATCATCCACCAGCTTTTCATGGATCCAGGAATAAATCTGTCGGCTGCGGAATCCTTTTTCTCCAATCGCCAGCATTTCTTCCTGTAACTCTTCAAATGAATACGAAGCGATATCTTTTTTCTCCATTATCTGCTCCTCCGGATAAATTTAGCAATATAGAAACCATCGGTTATATCAGACGGGAAAATCTGTTTCTTCCATTCCAGGTCAAATTCCGGATGTTTTTCGGCAAACCATCCGGCATTTTCCTCATTCTCTATCCTGCTGATCGTACAGGTGCTGTACATCAATGTTCCCTCAGGCTTCACATATCGGCAGACCGTATCCAGGATCTCTCTCTGAAGTGCTGCAACTTCAGTCTCCGTCTCCGGGTTCATCTTATACTTCAGATCGGTCTTCTTCGCAAGGACACCAAGACCGGAACACGGAAGATCCGCGATCAGCACATCTGCTTTTTCCTCGGAGTCTGCATCGAAGCAGGTTGCATTCTGCTGTACCGCACGGATATTTTCAAATCCCATCCGTGAAATATTTTCCCGGATCAGCTCTACCTTCATCTCTGTCAGATCCCTTGCCTCTACCATACCTGTCCCGTTCAGGATCTGTGCTGCATGGAGCGCTTTTCCTCCCGGTGCCGCACACACATCCAGTATGTAATCTCCTTTTTTGATTCCTGCCTGCTCCGCTACCATGATCGAAGCTGCATCCTGTACCTGGAATTTTCCTTCCCGGAACGCCGGGATTGCTGCCAGATAATCATAGCCTGAGATCAGAAGCGCAGACGCAAGAAGCGGATGTTCTTTTACCTGAATGCCTTCTCCTGTCAGTTCTCTGATCAGCTCTTCTTTGCTGGTTGCATTTCCATTGATCCGGATTGTTGTTGCACGTTCTTTATAAAAACCTTCCAGGATTTCTTTCGTCTTCTCTTCTCCATAATCTCTCACCCACATACGGATGATCCATTGTGGCATGGAATACTTATTGAGAGAAATTCTTCTGTATTCTCCGGATACGCAATCTTATCAATGTTTCGCGCGATATTTCTGAGTACCCCATTTACAAATCCCCGCAGGTTCTTAAAGCCTTTCCGGATAGCAAGGTTGACTGCTTCATTGCATGCTGCCGAATCCGAACCTGAGCCATGTATTTGATCTGATAGACCGCACAGCGCAGGATATTGCGGATCACCGGTTTCATTTTTTCTGTCTTTACTTTTGAAAACTGGTTGATAATATAGTCCAGTTCTATCCTCCGCTCTGTTGTCCCTTCTGCAAGCCTGGTCAGAAATGCACGGTCCTGCTTGGACAGATACTGATATTTTTCCAGCACCTGTCTGAGCACGATATGACTTTTCTCTCCACGCTCGATTTCCAGCAGGATCATCAGTGCAAGTTCTCTTGTACTACTCCCTGGTTATTCGTCGTCATTTCTTCTTCCTCCTGTCAGGATCAGTATTCTTAAAAGCTGCAGAAGTGCAGATGCTGCACTCGCCACATAGGTAAGCGCTGCCGCTGTAAGAACACTTCTTGCCTCACGTACTTCTGATTCATATAGCATGCCTGAATTTTCAGGATTTTAAGTGCTCTTCCTGATGCATTAAACTCTACCGGAAGCGTGATGATCTGGAACAGCACTGCCAATGAAAACATCAGGATCCCAAGATTGATAAACAATGTAGACATTTCTCCTCTGATAAATAATCCCATTATGATCAGCGGCCATGAAATCCCGGATCCAAAATTCGCCACCGGAACAAGTGCTCCGCGTATTGTCAGCGGTACATAATGCCTTGCATGCTGGATCGCGTGTCCACATTCATGTGCTGCAACTCCAAGTGCCGCAACCGATGTCGAACCGTAGGTGGAATCTGAAAGCCGCAGTACATGGTTCGCCGGATCGTAATGATCGGTCAGTTTTCCACTTACTCTCATCACCTGTACATCATAAATCCCTTCCATCCTGAGGATCTGCTCCGCAGCCATCGCACCGGTGATCCCGGCGTGGTTGCGGACCTGATCGTACCTGGCGTAGGTGGAATTCACTTTGGCGGATGCAAGGGCGCAGATGATGACGCCGATGATGACAAGGAAATAAGTTGGATCAAAATAATATGGGTAGTACATGTTTGCCTCCTTGTTGAATAAGGGTCCGCCCGAAGAAGTATTGCACGCAGGCCCGCTCCGCGCTTAATCCCGGAAACGCAGCGGTACTAAGCGCGGCCTTCGCTTGCGCTCGGTCTTGCTAAGTGCCGGCGTTTTCGATGACCTGCTTAGCGAATATCTTTCGCTTCCAGGCTACATTTTTCAATGGGTGTCGGCTGTTTGTCCTATCGTGCGGTGCACGATGGGACAAATGCGCCAAAGGGCGCGAAAAACGCTTTTGCGTTTTTTGCGCCAGATATGTTAGGTCATAAAATATTTGTTATATTAGCAAAACTCAAATTTTAAAATTAAATTCTAACCTAATTTTTCTCCTTCTTCTATGTGGTATCCGCGTAGGAAGGCATCGGCTTCCATGCGTTTTTTTTCCTGGAATCTGGAGGGACTTGATGGCTAGTCTGCCTTTGCCGGTCTGAACTTTGAAGCCGTGTTTTGTGACTTCTGTGATCGTTCCGGGCTCATGAGTATCTATGGTTTCTACAACATCCTCTACTTCTGCTTCCCAGATTTTCATCGTTTTGCCTTCCCACTGGGTGTAGGCACTTGGCCATGGATTTAAGCCGCGGATTAGGCGTTCGATTTCTACTGCTGTTTTCGTCCAGTCGATCTCACCGGATTTTTTGTTGAGCATTTTTGCGTATTCGGTGGTGCTTTCGCCCTGTTTTTGTGGAGTAATGGTTCCTTTTTCCAATTCTGCAAGGGTATGGACGCAGAGTGCGGCTCCTTTTGCGGAAAGTTTATCGAAAAGGCTTCCTCCTGTTTCTTTTTTATCTAATGTGATTTCTACTTTTTCCAGCATATCACCCGTATCAAGTCCTTCATCCATCTGCATCGTTGTGACACCGGATACTTTTTCTCCATTGATGACCGCCCATTGGATCGGTGCAGCACCGCGGTATTTCGGCAGAGAGATGCATGGACATTGATACATCCGTACGGTGTCATTTCCAGAATCTCTTTTGGAAGGATCTGTCCAAATGCCACGACTACGCAGACATCTGCCTGATATTTTTTCAATTCTTCGATACATTCAGGTTCCCGGATCTTCTTTGGCTGATAGACCGGGATATTATGTGCAAGTGCACATTCTTTTACCGGAGTGAACTGCATTTCTTTGCCTCTGCCTTTTGGCTTGTCCGGCTGTGTGACAGCGAGCACTACTTCATGTCCTGCTTCTACCAGTGCTTCCAGTGTTCCGACTGAGAAATCAGGAGTTCCCATAAATATTATCTTCATCTTATCTTCCTCCCGCTTCCAGCCTAGGCTTCTTCGTATTCTGTGCTGTGAAGTTCGCCTTCTACTTTTTCTACATAAAGATGACCGTCCAGATGCTCCAGTTCGTGACAGATTGCTCTTGCCATCAGCCTTCGCCTTCGATCTCGTATTCTTTCATATCTTCATCAAGTGCTACTGCTTTTACATAATTCGGACGGGTAACAATACCGGATTTACCTGGTACACTAAGACATCCTTCTTCCCCGGTCTGTTCTCCGCTGCTCTCTACGATGCGTGGGTTGATCATGACAACCGGACCTTCTCCGATATCGATGACAACGATTCTTTTGAGAATTCCAACCTGTGGTGCAGCAAGACCTACCCCCATTGCCTCGTACATGGTCTCTAACATATCATCGATCAGTTCTGTTGTTCTTGGTGTCATCTTTGTTACTTCCTTACACACCTTTGTCAGTACTTCATCGCCTATTTCTCTGATTTTTCTAATTGCCATTTGTTCTTCCTCCTGCCTTTTCTTTTAAAATCCACTCATCGGATCAAAATCAAACTGAATCCGCATCTTTGCAAATCCCCGGTTCAATTCAATATATTGTTCCATTTTATCTTTCATTTCAATCAGGATCTCATAGGATTCCTGCTTCAGATACAAAACTTCCGGTACACATCCTTGACCTTTCCGACTGCCGGAGCTGCCGGACCGATCACCTGTACCTTGCGGTTCTTCGTGATCCGCATTGCATATAATTTGAGATAGTGCATTCCTTTTTCCAGAAGTGCTTCATCCTCACAGGCTACCAGTACCGCCATCAGATGCTCTGCCGGCGGATACCCCATCAGTTCCCTGTAATTCATCTCTTCTGTATAAAATGCCTGATAATCCTGACATGCTGCCGTCTGGATACTATAATGCTCCGGGCTGTAGGTCTGAATCACGACCTCTCCTTTTTTTGCCCCTCTTCCAGCCCTTCCCGCAGCCTGCGTCAGAAGCTCGAATGTCCTCTCTGCTGACCGGAAATCATCCGAGTATAAGGACATATCCGCAGCAAGCACGCCAACCAGAGTCACATTTGGAAAATCATGTCCTTTTACGATCATCTGCGTTCCGACAAGAATATCTGCCTCTTCATTTGCAAATGCAGATAGAATCTTTTCATGTCCTTCTTTGGATCTTGTAGTATCCAGATCCATCCGAAGTACCCTTGCCTGCGGAAATTCCTTTTTTACCAGTTCTTCAATCTGCTGTGTTCCTGCGCGGAAACCTCCGATATGAGGGGAGCCACAGGACGGGCATTTTTTTGCAACCGTTTCTTCGTAGCCACAGTAGTGGCACACCATTTTCCCATTATTGTGCGCTGCCAGTGAAACATCACAATGAGGACATTTTACTACATATCCGCAGGACCTGCAAGAAAGGAATCCGGCATACCCCCTTCGATTCAGAAACAAAATGATCTGTTCTTTCTTTTTCAGACGGTCTTCCATCAGCTCATGGAGCCTGTCACTTAAAATCGAACGGTTCCCTTTTGCAGCTCTTCACGCATATCCACCGTGTAGACCTCCGGGAGCTCTGCTTTTGCAGTCCGTCTCTTTAATTCCAGCAACGTATACTCTCCCAGCTCGCACCGGTAAAAGCTCCATAGAAGGGGTTGCCGATCCCAGTACCACACTTGCCCCTTCCAGGCTTGCGCGTTCGATTGCCGTCTCCCGCGCATGATACCGGGGAACCTGTTCACTTTTATAAGCTGCCTCATGTTCCTCATCGATCACGATCAGCCCAAGACTCGGAAACGGGGTAAAAAGCGCAGATCTTGGACCGATCATCACATCAATCTCTCCTTTTTTCGCCCGCATCATCTGGTCATACCGCTCTCCCGCTGAAAGTCTGGAATTCATGATGAAACGCGTTCCCCAAATGTCCTGTAAAAGCGCATCACCGTCTGATAAGTCAATGCGATCTCCGGGATCAGCACGATTGCCTGCCGCTTTTCCTTTACCACCTGCCGGATCATTTCCATATAGACTTCTGTCTTGCCGCTTCCGGTCACACCGTATAAAAGATAGGTCTTTCGGATTCCTTTTTTATAATCGTTTTCAAACGTCCGGATTGCTCTTTCCTGCTCCTCCGTGTAAGTAATAAAATGCCGCTGCTGCTCTTTTTCTTTAACCGGATTCCGGTAAATCTTATGATTTTTAATTTTCAGAACCCCCTGCTCTTCAAGCGCTCTCACCACCGTCAGCGTGATATTCAGCTTCTGGCTGATCAGGGAATATTCTACCTCTTCATCATCCAAAAGTGCTGCCATCAGTCTTGCCCGCGCTTTCTGGTTCTTGTGAAGATATTCTTCCAGCTTCTTTTCGCCTGCTTCTCTGGAAATACATCTTTTTAAATCCGCTGTTCCTTCTGCTGCTCTGTACGTTGATCGGAAGCACCGTTTTCAATGCCTGGATCATCGTACCTCCATAATATTCTTTCATCCACGCAGCAAGTGCGACCAGCCTTGCCTCAATCATCACACTCGATGTATCCGTGCGCAGAATATCCTTTATTTTTTCCGCATCATAATCACATGTTTCCGAAAAACCGACAATGTACCCTTTCGTTCCCGGTTGCCACGTCCAAACGGCACAATGACGCCTGCACCGTCCGTAAATCTCCTTCCAGTTCTTCCGGTACACGGTACTGAAATACTTTATCCAGTTTTTCATGTGTAATATCTATAATAATGTCTGCGTACATTCTGTCTGTTCCTTTTTCTGTCTCTTTTGTGCAGCCAGCCTGACGGCTTTTCGCACCAGTTCCCGGTCATCCATCGGATACCTGACTCCCTGGATCTCCTGGTAATTTTCATGTCCCTTTCCCGCAATCAGAAGGATATCCCCTTGTCTTGCCATTTCTACCGCAAAGAATACTGCCTCTTCCCGATCCTGGATCATCCGATAGGCTCCGGAAGTTTCTTTGATGCCTTCTTCAACGTCTGCCATAATCTTTGCTGGCTCTTCCCATCTCGGATTATCTGAAGTGATGATCGTCAATTCGCAATCTCTCCTGCCACTCTTCCCATCCCGCTTCTTCTGCTTCCGGCACGGTTGCCTCCACATCCAAACACCAGTAAAATACGTTCTGGTTCGTAAATTCTCAGCATTTTAAGCACTTTTGCAAGACTCATGGCATTATGCGCGTAATCAATGTAACACAGGATATTTTCTCCTGCATCTACCCGTTCCATCCTGCCTCTTACCACCAGATGCTTTAACACGTCTCCTGCTTCTTCTCTTTCAAATCCAAGACAGCTCACCGTCTGTAAAGCAGCCAGTGCATTGTACACATTAAATTTTCCAGGAAGGGCAAGCTCATATTTTCTATCATCTGCATAAAATACCGTTTTAAGTTCTCCACCTTCCATCAGAAACTGATTTTTTCTGCCGTCAGTACATGACTGTTTCTAAATCCTCTTTCCTGCCCTTCTTTTTCCCGACAGGTAAATCCGTATTTCGTGCAACATTTTCTCTGGAACATATAGCTGCACTGTGCATCATCCAGATTCCCTATTCCAATCCTGCACTGTTCAAAAAGACATGATTTGTAATATCGGTATTCCCCAAGACTTGCATGCTCGCCTGGTCCGATGTGATCCTCCCCGAAATTAGTGAATACCGCGATTTCAAACCAGATTCCATCGATCCGATGCTGCTTTATTCCCTGTGAAGATACCTCCATCACCGCATAGTGGCAACCTGCTTCTACCATTTAGCAAAATACGACTGAATGGTAAAGGCATCCGGGGTCGTATTTTGCGAAGTTACCACTTCATTTCCAAGATGGTGTTCGATCGTACCGATCAGTCCGCATTTTTGGCCAAGACTTTCCAGCATCTCCCGGATCATCACTGCCACCGTACTTTTCCCCTTTGTGCCGGTCACGCCAATCACTTTCAACTTATCAGCAGGACTTCCAAACCAGATCCTGCTGATCCCGGCAAGAGCTTCCCGTGTATCTTTTACCAGAACGACGGCAACATTTTCCGGAAACTTCAGCATCCTTCCCCCAGATACCAGTTTTTCTATCAGAATGCAGGATGCCCCAAGGTTGCAGGCTTCTTCTATATAATCATGTCCATCTGCCCGGTTTCCCTGAATGCAGACAAACAGACTGTCTTCTTCTGCCTTTTGGGAATTACAGGTAATCCCCCGGATTTCCATCTCTTCTTCTAATTCCGGCATTTGGATCACCGCATGCTGAATCCTTTTAAACAGAACCGAAAGCTTCATAAGGCTCCTCTTTTTGGACTCTTTGTTTTCAGAATATGCTGTTTCCCCTCAAACGTCACACCAGATATGAAAATATATAAAATGGGTGGATTTCCTGCTTTCGTTTTCACGCATCCTGTGCGTTTGCAGGAACACCCACCCATCTCTCAGTTTCTATTGATGCTTTTTATCATACTCGGCAAGATATTCTTTAACATACTGTGTATCTGATTTGCAGTCCAGATACTCACAGCCATATTTCTGTCTTGTCTCATTTCCTTTTCCGGTAATCAGGAAAATAGTCTTTCCCTCTGCTTCATCCATCGCTGCTTTGATGCTTCTCCCCGACTCCCTCGATCATGGCATACGGACAGTTTTGTGCTTCCACATACTGTGCGATTTCTTTGGAAATCTGCTCTACCGGCTCATATCCCGGATCTTCCGCTGTCAGATAAACCTTTTTCGCATACTGACCCGCTACCGTTCCAAGGTCTCTTCTCCGGATAAATGCTTTCTTTCCGGGGCATCCGAAGATCGATACGATATTATAATCCGGATATTCATCTTTAATTGAAGAGAACAGCTTTTCAAAACTAAGCTTGTTGTGTGCATAATCCACAACAGCGATCAGATTCTTATCTGCACTTCCATAAAGCTCCATACGTCCGCTGGATCTTGCCCTCAAAAGACCGCTGTGCATATACTCCTTCGGGATTTCAAGAAGAATGGATGCCGCAATGACAGCCAGTGCATTTTCCACATTGAAAAGTCCCGGCATCGTCAGACGGAATTCTTCATCAAACAGCTCTGTCTTTACCATAAATACCGTTTCATGTCCGTCTTTCTGGATCTCATAACCATAAACATCCGCTTCCGGATTCTTTGTACTGAACGTCAGCACCTTCTCACAGACCTTTGACTCTTTCAGAATACGGTCTGCAAAATCTGCATCCATGTTCACAACTCCGTAACGTGATTTTCCGAAAATTTTCAGTTTAGACGAAAAATAGTCTTCAAAATCCGGATGCTCGATCGGACTGATATGGTCCTCTGAAATATTCAGAAAAATTCCCACATCAAACTGCATGTTATCGACACGATTGTATTTTAACGCCTGTGAAGATACTTCCATCTCGGCAAATGTAATACCACTTTCTACGGCATGGCGCAGATGCTCCTGCAATTCTACCGACTCCGGCGTAGTAATATGGGATTCTTTCTTGATCACTCCGTCATAAATATCGATTGAAGAAAGGACTGCACTTTCCTTTCCACCGGTTGCTTCCATATAATCATCCACGATTGCTTTCATATAGTAAGCAGAAGTGGATTTTCCTTTTGTTCCGCCGATTCCGGTGATCGTCAGTTTCTTCCACGGTGCATTATTGAACTTCTCTGCAAGTGGAGGCATCGCCTTACGGATATCGTCTACCAGAAAATATGGAACATCTTCTTTCGTTTCATATTTTACTTCGCTGACATAAGCAATCGCACCTTTTTCGATCGCTGCATCCAGATACTCAGCCTTAAATGCCGCACCTTTGCAAATAAACAATGTCCCTTCCGTCACCTCTCTGGAATCATAGGTCAGATATCCTACGTTTTTTTCTTCTTCCCCATTTGAATAAAATTCTTTCATCATACGCAGGTTCTGTAACAGATTTGCGTACTCCTGTAATGTGTATTTTTCCATCTGGTATTTATCTCCCTTATATTCTTTCCGGTATTATTCCCGGTACTCTGCGCCGGATCTGATGATGGATTCTCTTACCAGAACATCCATTGCATCCATACAGTCTGCCGGTACCTGATAATATTCTTTGAATACCGAAATTTCTGTGCATGCAAGAATTACTGCATCACAGCCTTTTGCCTTCAGATCATTATAAGCACGGTCAAATTTGTTCTTGTCTCCCGGCTTTCCTTTTTTGATATCATCATAGATCAGCGACATCACATCTTTCTGGCAGGCTTCTCCCGGAACTACCGGTGTGATTCCAAATTTTTCGCAGGCTCGGTGGTAAGTCTTTGCCTGCATCGTTCCATCTGTTCCCATGATCCCGATCTTCTTCACTTTTGGATGAGCCTCTACTACATATCTGACACTCTCCTCTACCATATTGATGATCGGAACACTTGTAGATTTCTGGATATCTTCCAGGAAATAGTGCGAGGTATTGCACGGAATCGCAATATTTTCCACTCCCAGCATCTCCAGATCTCTTGCGTCCTGTGTGATCGCTTTCAGAAACGGAATCTTATTTCCTGTAAGGATTGCCTGTGTCCTGTCCGGCATTGTCGCATGACTTAAAATGATCATGTTGATATGCTCCTGATCACTCTCCGCCTTTGTCCTCGCGATCACTCTTGCATAATAAAAACTTGTCGCCTCCGGTCCCATTCCGCCGATAACACCTAATTTTTTCAGCATATCATTCTCCCTGTTTCAGCTTCTCTTAGCTGTAATATTTCTTAAAGTTACCAAACTGTCTGAGATGATTCTTCACCATAGCAAGATAACGTCTTGGTTTAAAATCACCTCTCTTAAATACCGGATTGACCATCTTCTTTTCCTTAAGAAGGCGTCTCATCTTCTCACGGTTTGCTTCTTCTTTGATATATTTGAAAGCAACTGCCTTCGGTACTGTCATCCAGAGATGTTCTTCTTTTGCAAATTCAAGTGGCAGTTCTTTTCCGTAAACATATTCTTCTACTACATATTTTGCAACATTGAATCCAGATCCCGTCACATAATAATTACTTCGTCTGGCGGGTGTTGATCTCGAAGAAACGGTATTTGCCATCGCGCCTGTCATACTTGATATCAAAGTTGGAGAATCCTACATAGTGCAAATCTTCCAGCAGATTCTTCACCTTCATCATCAGCTCTTCGTTTGGCTCTGTGATGATAACTGCATGATTTCCAAGTCCGTGTGGTGTGTGTTCTTCCAGGAGTACATGTCCCAGACACATCATTTTAACTTTTCCATTCCGGTCAGAATAAGAAGTCAGAACACGCATATATTCATCATTTCCCGGAATCATATCCTGGATGATCAGTTTATCTGTATAACCTGCCCCATAGATATCCCAAATTACTTTTTCCAGTTCTTTTCTGTCCTTGATCGTGTAGATCTTATTCTGGGTTGCAAACGGATGCTCCCAGTAAGAAATACTGTCAGACGGCTTTAAAATTACCGGGTACGGGAAATTCATCTCAAAATCCAGTCCCATGGACTGATCGTAAATAATCGTTCCCGGATAATCTACCCATGCTTTCGCACAACTTGTAGAAAGTCTCTTTCTGCTGCAGACTGTTCATCAGATCAAAATCGATATATGGTGCGATAATATTTTTCTCAAGCTCTGCCTTATGCTTACTGATCAGCGCCACATAACTGTCACCACATCCGATGAGCATAATCTTTTTGTCTTTATGCTTTTTTGCAAATCCATTGACTGTCTGAAGAAAATAATCGTCCGTATCAATCTTCGGATTCGGATGATATTCGATGATCTTACTTCCGTAACTCGGTCCTGTTGCAAACTTTCCAAATATATATGTCTTCACCTGATACTGCTCATAAAATGCGCGGGCAACACTGTAAGTATTGATATCTCCACCAAGCAGTACCGGAATAAATTCTCTGTCTTTAAATTCCATTGTTTAAAGAAGCTCCTTTCTATCCCCTTATATTTCTACATATCATCTCATTATACTCCAGGGATTCTTTAGGTGTCAAGGCATGGAAACAGCTCTGAAAGTTTCCCGGGAAATTTTCAGAACTGTTTCTTTTCATATTTCTTCTCTTTTTCTCTCTGCTCCAGAACACTGCCCCGTATCACCGCATCCGCCCCATACTTCCGCGGATCTCTCCCATTGCCGCACTGAGCTTTTTCAGCTTTTCCATGCTCTTCTTCGGCTTCTCGGATTTCACCTCGAATTGCAGGTCAAACAGGCTTAACTGCTCCGGTTCATCTTCGTCCACAAGCTTCGCTGTGCGAACACCAAGCAATCTGATTGGCTTACCGTTCCACAGCTCATCGAACAGACTGCATGCCGCCTCATAGATCACCTGATCTGCACCGGATGCTCTGCCAAGCTGCTTCTGGTGAGATACATTCTGAAAATCACTGTAGCGGATTTCCACACTAACCATATTGGCTTTCTGCCCTGCTTTCCTTAGTCTCTTTCCCACACTTTCTGCCAGAGAAAATAGAACCTTTTTTGCATCCTCTGCCTTTTCCACATCTTTTGGAAGTGTGGTGGAATTACCGACACCCTTTGCAGCGGTCTCCTCGGATTGCACCTTTGCATCACCGATTCCATTCGCAAATTCCCACAGCGTTCTCCCATGACTTTTCAAATGGAATTCCAGAAGCTTCGGATCTGTCTTCGCAAGCTCACCAATTGTCCGGATTTCCAGCTTTTCCAGAATCGCCACACTGGACTTTCCTGCCATAAAAAGCTCACTCACCGGGAGCGGCCACATTTTTCCTTGACTTCTTCCGGGAAAAGAGTGTGGACACGGTTTGGCTTTTCAAAGTCTGATGCCATTTTTGCCAGAAGCTTGTTTGTCGAAATTCCCACATTCACGGTAAACCCAAACTTTCATAAACCCGGGCTTGATTTCATACGCACCTCCACCGGCGAAGAAAAACGCTGTGCGATTCCGGTAAAATCCATATAGCACTCGTCCACACTGACCTGCTCGATTTCCGGTGTATAGGTTTTCAGGAAATCCATCAGTCTCCGGCTATACTCCCTGTACATCCTGTGATTTGGCGGATCCATGTGAAGATTCGGACACTTGCGGAACGCATTTACCACCGGCTCTCCCGTCCGGATGCCGAATTTCTTTGCCGAAGGAGATTTCGCCAATACGATCCCATGGCGTGATTCTCTGTCACCGCCGATGATCGCGGGGATCGTACGGATGTCCACATCGGCACCATTTTTCAGTTGTTCTACTGCCGTCCAACTAAGGTAGGCTGAATTGACATCTATATGGAAAATGATGTGTGACATTCCTGCTGTCTCCTCTCTGTGAATAATCGAGCAGGCTGACTCCTGCTCGATTTGTATACTTTGTACACCATCTCGCTTAACAGCCAGGTGATGTACATTCGACAAATGCAGATCCTTGTGCAAGCACAAATCTGCACTTGGCTCATCGTATACACAAAAAAGCAGGAACCAAATCACTTTGATTCCTGCTTCTCACTATTCCTGGTATTTATATAAATTAGCCATTGATCATGAAGTTAACCAGTTTATCGATGTCTTCTTTTTCGTATGCAATGATTTCCAGTTCCGGAATCTCTCCGTTAGAGAAAATATTTGCCATAGAAACATACTGAGAAAGTTTAGATTTCAGATTCAGTCTGTCGCCTTCTCCTGTTACAAGTTCTACTTTTCCTTTGCAGCTGTCTACTACTTCAAAAAACTTATCAATGTTTGTAATATTCTGTACCTTCATGATGTACACTCCTTTTCTTTTATCTCTTCCTATCTTTTACACCCTCAATATATACAATTTTTTTTTTTGAAAATCAAGGTTTTTTTTTACAAATCAGCGTTTTGGGCATTGTGAATAATTTCACAGTCTGTTTTTTGTGCATAATCACAATGTCTATTTCAAAACAATACTGTCCTTACGGATCTCGATCTTACGCTCTTTATACAGATGTCCGACTGCACGCTTGAATGCATTCTTGCTCAGATCAAACTCCGCACGGATCAGCTCCGCATCTGCTTTATCGTTAAACGGAAGACTCCGCCCTTTCTTCCAGACGCGCCAGTACCAGAAGCGCATCCTTATCCATCTGGATAAATGCTTTCTCACGGACACTTAAATTCAGCTTTCCATCCGGTTTTACTTCTGTCACTCTCGCATGGATCTTCATTCCCGGTCTTAGACTTTTCGGTGCTTCTCTCTTTGGCACAAGCGCAGAATATTTTCCGTCCACTGCAACGAAAGCCCCAAAATTATCACTCACTTCGTAAACGATTCCCTCTACCTGATCATCCTTCTGATAAGGAGAATCACTGGTCAGATACTCATATACCTTCATGGTCGCACAGAGTCTCTGGCTCTTATCAATATAAAGTCCTACCAGACAGTCATCCCCCGGTTTCACCTTATAAGTCTGCTCCTTAAATGGCAGGAACAGATCCTTTTCCAGTCCCCAGTCCAGGAAGGCACCGAATTTGCCAACCTGCGCTACCTTCAGGATTGCACTTTCCCCCAGTGTAAGCTTCGGTTCATTTACCGTTGCGATCAGACGGTCAGAAGAATCCTTATACAAAAACACCTCAATCGGATCGCCCGGTTCGATTCCTGCCGGAACCTGCTTCTTCGGAAGAAGAACCTTTTCTCTGTCATCTCCCAGATATACTCCGAAATCAACTACCTTTACTACCGTAAGCATCTGTTTTTTCCTAATTCCATCTCTTATTTCTCCTTGAATTCTACTACCGCATACGGATTTCCCTCCGCATCACAAAGTTCCACTATTTTTCTCTGTTCCTCTACCGCCATCTTTGGATAAATAATATCACCCATAACTGCGGATTTTTTATATTCTACCCGGATCTGTCCGGCACGCTCACATTCCGGCATCACATCAATTGCCATCTGAATATACTGGCAGTTATTGACATGCTCGTTTGTGTCGATCTGATGACGTCTTACCGGAAAACTTTCTCCATCTTCCAGTTCTTTTGGAAGCACGATCTTACGCGGCGCAAACTCTACATCCAGTGGTGCTTCCGGTCGATAAGCCTCGACCTCTTCTTTCGCCGGTCTGCATGGTCTTCCTTTTTTCATATCCATATATACCAGACCGAATTGGCCCAGGCTGTCATCTCGCCTGCTTCATCCTCCATCTTAAAATTACGAAGTCCGAAAAGTCCGGTAAAATCCGTTGCCCAGGTGGACACCCTGATATATTCCCCGAGCTTCGGATAACGGTTTACTACAATCTGCCATGCGGAAAGAATCCATGCCTGCCCACTTTTTTTCAGTGATTCCACGCCATATCCGATATCCTCAGACTGAAAAGTACTACAGTCCTGAAAATAATTAACAAGCCCCGGTAATGTCAGAAGCTCCGTATGGTCTGCTTCACTGAATCGTACTCTGCTTTCAAATGTATACATCTCTTTTACCTCTGTTCTTCCACATAACTTCTGTCTAATGTGATAACACACTGATACTTGGGTTATGATGCTGCAATCGGTCCATCAAAGTCAGTGTCAGTTCATTCCCTTTTTCCTCAGAATACTCTCTCGGAATGACAAAGTCAAAAATGAGATTGATCTGTTTTTCTCCATTCACCATGCGGAAATCATGGATACTACATCTCGGATCCAGTGCTTCCACAGCTTTTTCTGTCTCATGTTTTGCCTGAAGTACTTCTTCATTACGAGTCTCCACCGGATCCATATGAATTGTCAGCGAGATCCCCAGTTGTTCCATTGCCTCTCTCTCAATCCGGTCAATGATCTCATGGGATACATCAATCGGGACATCATTCGGAACCTCTGCATGAATGATCGCCATACTTCTTCCCGGTCCGTAATTATGGATCACCAGATCATGGCTACCCTCGATTCCAGCGTATTTTTCCCACAAAATGCTTGATCTTCTCATAATCTTCCCATGTCGCCGGAATTCCGATCAGCGGCTCAAGCGTATCCTTCGCAATCCCAAATCCGGCCCACATAACGACCAGTGAAACACCAAGTCCGACAAAGCCATCGATATTGATCCCTGTGATTCGCCAGATACAACCGACAGGATCGTCGCTGCTGTCGTGATCACATCTCCAAGTGCATCTGCTGCCGTCGCCATCATCACCTGGGAAGAAATCTTTTCACCAAGTTTCCGGTTAAACATCGCAAGCCACAGCTTCACACCTATGGACAACACCAGGATCAGGATCGACACCAGACTGAATTTTAACTCTTCCGGCTCCCGGATCTTCACGATCGCATTTTTGAAAAAGGTAAATCCAACTTCGATCACCAGAAGGATACGATCAGTGCCGCTATGTATTCCAGCCTGCCATGCCCAAAAGGATGCTCCTTGTCTGCCGGTTTTTCTGCCATCTTCACTCCGATCATTCCAATGATCGAAGAACCCGCATCCGATAAGTTGTTAAATGCATCTGCAGTAACAGACACACTGTGAAGAAGGATTCCTATCACCATCTTCGCAATCGTCAGCAGAACATTACAAAAGATGCCTACTCCGCTTGCCAGCACTCCATATGCTGTACGGACAGACACCTTTTCTACATCTTTATAATCTTTTACAAATAATTTTACAAGTATATCCGTCATTAAACTTTCCTTTGCCTTAGGCGAAACAAATTTTCCTGCCATCTTCGTTGAAGTATATTCTACACATTTACTCCGTCAATTGCAAGAAAAACCATTTGATTTTTACCGGTGTGCCTTTTACGATCATCGCATACTCTTCATCCGTCAGCACACTCCGCAGCTCTTCCTTCCCTTCTTTGGAACAATTGCATGGACAGAATCCATAAAACAGAGATTCGGATAAAGAACACACCACCAGTTGTGCCCCTGTGCCTTTCCGATCTTGATCCGGAGTGCATCGTACCAGCCTGCGGGAAAGGTGATGTCTCCGTAAGTTTTGTCCGGAAATTCACACCGCACGACCTCAGCTGTTATCTGATCGTTACATCCTTCTTCCTGCAAGACTTCCCTGGCCGTCCGGATCAGTTCTTCTTTGTGGCGGATCGCCCATGCTTTCGCCTCCGCTGCATTCCCTGCATCCGAAAGATTCTCACACATATAATCTACAACAGCCTCTTTCACCTTCATCTTAAGTTCCTGGTCTTCTTTGCTGTCACTGTTGGCAAGCACATGAAAGCGGAACACCTCACCGGATAACTTTCCTGCACTGCATTCGCCTTCGCTTCCACCTGCATTCCCCTTGCAAATGCCGCACCACACAGAATCATGATCAGTACCAGCGCCACTGCTTTTATTTTTTTCATTTTCGTATGTACCTCCTGTCTTTGATACCAGGAGTATTGACAACATATGGAAAACTATACATTTTTATCTGTGATATTCTACCTGATCTCTCCGGATAACATCCGATACTGTAGAGGCCTGATTGTCAATATGACATCCCATAAGCTCACATGCCTCTTCAACCTCTCCACCCCGAAATCAGTGCGATCAGCTTATCATGTTCTTCCAGGAGCTGTGGATAACATTCCTTCTGCTTCAGGTATTCTACGCGGAACCGGTACATCTGTTCCCGCAGGTTATTCAGCAGCGTGATCAGTCTCTGGTTATTGGTTGCGGCAAAGATAATATCATGGAATTTTACATCTGCTTCAGCGATCTTCGTCACATCACCACTCTTTAAGACTTTACGGAAATCTTCAGCTGCCATCTTCATTTCTTCAACCTGCTCCGCCGTGATCCGTTCACACGCAAGCTGTACGGAAAGCTCTTCCAGTGCCTTTCTGACTTCCAGCACATCCTGCATATTCTTCTCTGTGATCTGTGCCACTTCTGCCCCTTTTCGCGGAATCATCAGAACCAGACCTTCTAGCTCCAGTTTACGGATTGCTTCACGGATCGGGGTGCGGCTTACTCCAAGCTTGTTGCAAGCTGGATCTCCATCAGCCGTTCTCCCGGCTTCAGTTCTCCTCTTAAAATTGCCTTCCGGAGTGTATTGAACACAACATCTCTCAACGGCAGGTATTCATTCATATTTACTTCAAAATCCATATCCATTCTTATCTCCTCCTGACGTTATGCACATTTGCAAGATAAATCTGTTTTGCCAGATTCTGTGCTTTTACTTTTGTAAATGCTTCCTTCGCTGTCCTGCGATCCCTGAAAATCCCAAATACAGTCGGACCGCTTCCACTCATCATCGCCCCAAGAGCACCTGCTTCCATCATACATTCTTTGATCTGTGCAATGACCGGATATGCTTCAACCGTAACCTTTTCCAGCACATTACCCAAGGATGCTGCCACTTGCTCAAGATCCTGGTTCTTCAATCCGTCCAGGATACCATCTATATCCGGATGCTCCTTGATTTCACAGGAATCCAGCTTTTCATAAACCATCTTTGTCGATACACTGATCGGCGGCTTGGCGATCAGAATCTGACATTTCGGCATCGGAGGAAGCGGCGTCAGTTTTTCCCCGATTCCTTCTGCGAGTACTGTTCCGCGCATAATGCAGTAAGGAACATCCGCCCCAAGCTTCACGCCTCTTTCCATCAGCTCTTTTTGAGAAAGTCCCAACCGGAACATCTGGTTCATTCCGTAAAGCACTGCCGCAGCATTGGAACTTCCGCCTGCCATTCCCGCTGCAACCGGTATATGCTTGTCCAGATGGATTCTGATCCCGTCTTTGATATCAATTCATCGATCAGAAGCTTTGCCGCTTTCCATGCAATATTGTCCCCATCATTCGGCAGATAAAAAAGATTTGAATCGATCTCGATACCTGGGGCCGACTTCTTTTGCAGCGTCACATTATCATACAGATACAGCGTCTGCATGACCATGCGCACATCGTGATAACCATTCTCCCGCCGCCCCAGCACATCAAGTCCAAGATTGATCTTCCCAAGTGCTTTTAACTCCAGTTTATCCATGCGTGTATCTCCTTATTGTATTTTTTCGACCTTTTTTTGTATCTTGTATACATCATTTCATTACTATAGTATACTCAAACTCTCCCGAAAAATCAATATTTTATCACCCGTTTTCAATTCTTTTGATAATAATTCATTATTAAGCAGAATGCTTTCTTCTGTGGTCGAATATTTCTTTGCCAGGCTCCACAGATCATCTCCGTCTTTTACGATATATCCCACAATTCCCGGCTGGTTCATCCGCTCTTCTTTTTCATAATCCACAAGTGCAGCCTCTGTCACCATCTGTATTTTTTCCGCTTTTCGCATGAAGCTCCTGAACGCCACAACCGCTTTGATCTCTACTTCATCATTTCCGGCAAGATCTACCGCAAGCTGCTCCACTGCATATGTGACGTCATATTTCATATCGCTGCTTCCTTCCCGGCATTCAAGCATTGCCGAGAACGGAACCATCCCCTTCCACACACCAAATGGTACTTCATCATTTGCCTTTACATACAGAAAGCTGACATTTAGAATCCCCTCTGCCAGAATTCCTCCATCCTGCACTTCCATTTTTCTATCTGCAGGTCTGCGCTGCTGTGGCACACCTGAAGGATTTCATCTTTCAGCTCCGGCAGACTTAATCGTTCTGTGATCTTACTTTTG
>ENA-OQCS01000547-OQCS01000547.1-human-gut-metagenome-genome-assembly--contig:-NODE-547-length-20774-cov-3.094396_pt1 | contig 20774 bp, 30 predicted proteins | sample MGYA00242757_ERZ504575 | MGnify/ENA primary metagenome ERZ504575 (study PRJEB26092, sample SAMD00036297) | human gut metagenome | host: Homo sapiens | study: EMG produced TPA metagenomics assembly of... | reverse complement strand
AAATAAATAAAATAACAACAAGTAAACAAACAACAATGTATGATCATTTATACAAGATGATCATAGGAAATGAAGAAGTATTATCAAGAATCATAAAGGTAGTTGTAGATGAAGCAAAGCATTTAAGTTTTGAAGAAATTAGAAGACTAATAAAAGGAGTACATATAGGTGATAGAATGGTCAATCCACATTTTCATCTTGTAGATAAGGAAGGCTTTATCAAAGATGAAGGCGTGGTTTATTATGATATTTTGTGTTATATTGATGTGCCACAAGAAGATGGAAAGAATATACGAGTCTATTTAAATGTAGAAATACAAAAAGGATATTCTATTATTACTAGTGGCTATGCTTATGTCGCCAAGATAGTGTCAGGATAATTGGGAACAGAGTATGATGATAAAAACTATGATGGGATGAAGAAGGTCTATTCATTATGGATCATGCCAAAGGCACCAAAAAGAAAAGATGGGCATATGAATGTCTATGAAACAAATGAAAGGATTATTTGTGGACGACAGTAGAAGAAAAAGAAATTTATGACAAGGGAGTAATTCTTGCGATATACTTAAACAAAGAACATGACTTAAATAAAAAGTATGAAGAACATGATGAATTGTTGACACCATTGATGGTCCTTCTAAATAATGTATTAGATTATAAGGGAAAACAGAGAATTATAGAAGAGTATGGATTTGATACAAAGAAAATAGAAAGTGAGGTTAAAGATATTTGTGATTTAGGTGAAAGCATTGCCTTAGAAGCAAGAAATGAAGGCAAACAAATAGAACGTAAAGAAAAGAATATAGCGCATGTAAAAAACTAATGATAGGATTACAAATGTCATTTAAAGAAGCAATTAACTTATTAGAAATACCTGAAAAGGAAGTAAAAGAAATAGAAAAGTATTTTCAATCTAGAAAGAGAGTAAAATCTCTTTTTCTTATACTAAAAAAATGTTAATAAAATAAAATTACATAATAATAAAAAATTATAAATTAGTGTTGAAAAATGTTGTCAAATCTACTATACTATTCAAGAACAAAAGGAGATGAGGGCTATGTTACAACAAAGTGTCAAATATGATTGCTTACAATTGAATACGAGTACCTCATTTTTATATTCTCATTGTTTCTAACATATCATTTTTAATTGATATGTTTTTTATAACAAAAAAAGGAGGAAAATATATGAAAGCCTATTTAATCTTAGAAGATGGAAACGTATTTGAAGGTGAAAGCGTAGGAGCTGACAAAGAAGTTGTCAGTGAATTTGTATTTAATACTTCTATGACAGGATATGTAGAAGTACTGACAGATCCTTCCTATGCAGGACAATCAGTTGTTATGACATATCCATTGATTGGAAACTATGGAGTATGTTTAGAAGATCAAGAATCTACAAAACCTTATGTTGAAGGATTTGTTGTAAATGAACTTGCAAGACTTGGAAGTAACTTTAGAAAAAAATGTTGATTTAAAAGATTATTTAATTGAACATGATATTCCTTGTATTCAAGGAATTGATACAAGACATTTAACTAAAATTATTAGAAATAAAGGTTGTATGAATGGAATGATTACAACAACAAAATATGATGATTTAAATGAAGTGATGGAAAAAATACATAACTTTAAAGTAACTGGTGTCGTTGAAAGAACAACATGTGACAAACCTTATACAGTAGGTAGTGGAGATCGAAAAGTTGCTTTATTAGATTTTGGTGCTAAGAAGAATATTGCTAAATCACTTGCAAAGAGAAATATAGAAGTCACAGTTTATCCAGCATCTACTCCTGCAAGTACAATCATTGAAGGAAACTATGATGGAGTGATGTTATCAAATGGTCCTGGAGATCCAAGCGAAAATGTTGAAATCATTAAAGAAGTTAAAAAACTATCTGAAAGTGGTTTACCAATCTTTGCAATCTGCTTAGGACATCAATTAATGGCTTTAGCTCATGGTTTTAAAACAGAAAAATTAAAATATGGACACCATGGTGCAAATCATCCTGTTAAAGATTTAAATACAGGTCGTGTTTATATTTCTACACAAAATCATAACTATGTAATTTGTGATGATTCTATTGATCGAAATATCGCAAAACCTTGGTTTATTAATGTAAATGACCAAACAATCGAAGGTGTTGAATATACTGGTAAAAATATTAAAACAGTACAATTTCATCCAGAAGCATGTGCTGGTCCATTAGATACAGATGCTTTATTTGATGAATTTGAAAAAATGATGGAGGGTAAATAAGATGGCAAGAGATTTAAGTATAAAAAAAGTATTAGTTATCGGTTCAGGACCTATCATCATTGGTCAAGCAGCAGAATTCGATTATGCTGGAACACAAGCATGTCGTGCTTTAAGAGAAGAAGGGGTAGAAGTTGTTTTAATTAATTCAAACCCAGCAACTATCATGACAGATGGTGATATCGCAGATAAAGTTTATATCGAACCATTAACTGTACCTGTTGTTAAAAAATTAATCATGGAAGAAAAACCAGATAGCATTTTACCAACATTAGGTGGACAAAATGCATTAAACATCGCTATGGCTTTAGCGGATGAAGGATTCTTAGAAGAACACAATGTTCGTACAATTGGGACAAATACAGATACCATCAAACTTGCAGAAGATCGTTTAGAATTTAAAAACTTAATGGAAAGAATTAACGAACCATGTGCTGCATCCATCGTTGTTAACCATGTGAATGATGCTTTAGAATTTGCAGAAAAAATTGGTTATCCAGTTGTTGTAAGACCTGCTTATACATTAGGTGGTACTGGTGGAGGTATCGCAAATAATGAAAAAGAACTTCATGATATTTGTTCAAATGGTTTACGTCTATCAAGAGTAAGTCAATGTTTAATTGAAAGATGTATTGCTGGATGGAAAGAAATCGAATATGAAGTAATGAGAGATAGTGCAGGAAACTGCATTACTGTATGTAACATGGAAAACTTAGATCCTGTTGGTGTTCATACAGGAGATAGTATTGTTGTGGCACCAAGCCAAACTTTATCAGATAAAGAATATCAAATGTTACGTTCATCAGCTTTAAATATTATTACAGCTTTAAATATTGAAGGTGGATGTAACGTTCAATATGCATTAAATCCAAATAGCTTTGAATACTGTGTTATCGAAGTAAACCCACGTGTTTCTCGTTCATCAGCTTTAGCTTCTAAAGCAACAGGTTATCCAATCGCTAAATTAGCGGCTAAAATTGCTTTAGGATATACTTTAGATGAAATCAAAAATGCCGTTACAGGTAAAACATATGCTTCTTATGAACCAACATTAGACTATGTTGTATGTAAAATTCCTAAATGGCCATTTGATAAATTCGTTGATGCTTCAAGAAAATTAGGAACACAAATGAAAGCAACTGGAGAAGTTATGTCAATCTGTAATAACTTTGAAGGAGCTTTAATGAAAGCTTTACGTTCTCTTGAACAAAATGTTTTCTACTTACATTTAGATGCCTTTACAAAATTAACACATGATGAATTAAAACAAAAATTAAAAGATGTTGATGATCAACGTATCTTTGCAGTAGCTGAATCCTTAAGAAAAGGAATTACTGAACAAGAAATCCATGAAATTACTAAAATTGATGTTTGGTTCATTGATAAAATCAAACATTTAGTAGAAATGGAAGAAGAATTAAAACAGAAGAATTAACAGTTGATTTATTAAAACAAGCAAAAAGATTACAATTCCCAGATAGAGTCATTGCTGAATTAACTGGAAAAACAGAACAAGAAATTCATCAAATGCGTAAAGAAAATAATATTGTTTCAGCTTATAAAGTTGTTGATACATGTGCGGCAGAATTTGATGCACAAACACCTTATTACTATTCAATTCAAGGTGGAGTGAACGAAGTAGAACCTCAAAGAGAAAAGAAAAAAATCATGGTTTTAGGATCAGGACCAATTCGTATAGGACAAGGTATCGAATTCGATTACTGTTCGGTACATTGTGTATGGGCCTTAAAAGCAGCAGGATACGATACAATTATTGTTAATAACAACCCTGAAACAGTATCAACTGACTTTGATATTGCAGATCGTTTATATTTTGAACCATTAACTGCTGAAGATGTAGAAAGCATTGTTGATATTGAAAAACCAGATGGAGCCATCGTGCAATTTGGGGGACAAACAGCCATTAAACTTACAAAAGCTTTAACAGATATGGGTGTTAAAATCTTAGGAACAGATGCTGATGATGTAGATGCAGCTGAAGATAGAGAAAGATTTGATGAAATTCTTGAAAAATGTCATATTGACCGTCCAAGAGGTTCAACAGTCTTTACAACAGAAGAAGCCATTGAAGTTGCTAATAAATTAGGATATCCAGTTTTAGTAAGACCATCTTATGTATTAGGTGGTGCTGGTATGGAAATTGCCTTAAATGATGGTGATATTAAAAAGTTCATGAAAATCATTAATAGACAATACCAAGAACATCCAATCTTAATTGATAAATACTTATCTGGTAAAGAAGTTGAAGTTGATGCAGTTTGTGATGGACATGGTATCTTAATTCCAGGTATTATGGAACACGTTGAACGTGCGGGAGTTCACTCTGGAGATAGTATTTCTGTTTACCCACCACAAAAAATCAAACAAGAAATCAAAGATGTTATCGTTGATTATACAAAACGTCTTGCTAAAGCATTACATGTTGTGGGATTAATCAATATTCAATTCATTGTTTATGAAGATCAAGTTTATGTTATTGAAGTTAACCCAAGATCTTCAAGAACAATTCCTTATATTTCAAAAGTTACAGATATCCCAATTGTTGCCATTGCTACAAAAGCAATTATGGGACATACAATTGAAGAACAAGGATATTCTTATGGAATTGTTCCGGAAAAAGAAACAATTGCAGTTAAAATGCCAGTGTTCTCATTTGAAAAAATCAAAGGTGCAGAAATTTCTTTAGGACCTGAAATGAAATCAACAGGTGAAGTTTTAGGTATTTCTAAAAACTTAGATGAAGCTATTTATAAAGCATTCATGGGAACAGGTATTCAATTACCTAAGAGAAAGAATATCATTTGTACAATTAAAGATTCTTCTAAAGAAGAATTCTTACCAATCGCTAAACAATATTATATGTTTGGTTATGACTTATATGCAACAGAAGGAACATATAAATCTTAAAAGAACATGATGTACTGTACATTTTGTCAATCGTATCTGTGAAAAAACAAATACAATCTTTGACTTAATGTTTACGGATACAGTTGATTTAGTAATCGATATTCCAACAAGAAATGATAACTTAAAAGATGGCTTCTTAATTAGACGTTTTGCCGTAGAAGCAGGTATTCCAATTTATACGTCACTTGATACAGCAAAAGCACTTATTGATTCACTTGAAAAACGTAAACAAGGTGTACCATCATTAATTGATATTACAAAATTAAGATAAAACTAAAAAGAACAATGTAGTAATACTAAAGCATTGTTCTTTTTATATGAAAAATTAGGTTATATCTTATTGGATATAACCTAATTCTTTACATGCGTAATAAATACCATCTTCATCAATAGAAGTTGTCACAAAATCACTTAATCTCTTTAAATCACTATTTCCTTGTCCCATACAAATAGAAAACGATGCATGCTTAAACATTTCAACATCATTTAAAGAATCACCAAAAGCGACATAATTATCTATATTCCATAACTTCATAAAATAAGCAATACCTGTTGCTTTAGAAATGCCTTTGATTGTAATATCTGCATAACTACTTTCACCAACCATCACATCTAATTCATCAATAGCTTTAAATTCTTGATAATCATATCCTAAAGGACCATAGGCAATCATGGCACCTACTTCTTGATTTGTATATGTACCTACAGTTGGAATAGGGTTATTGAAATAATTACATGAGCGAATAACATCTTCATTTGGTTCCATATTAATAATTCTTGGTGTACATTTAAGTGCTAAAGGAATGTTATGTTTTTTAGAAGCTTCTAGAGCTTTTAAAACCACTTCTCGAGAAAGATTTTCTTTGTGAATTAAATTTAAATCTTTATCTAATAAAGCTTGTCCACTATTACATACATAGCCATCAAAAGAAAAAGTATCATAAATATGTGTATTTTTTAAAGAATCCACACTTCTTCCTGTTGAAACTAGTAAAAGATGTCCTTTTTCTCTTAATAAGTTTAAAGCTTTGACAGTGCTTTCTGGTACTTGATGATCTGTGGTTGTTCTTAAAGTACCATCAATATCAAAACAAAACAATTTCTTCATTATTTACCTTGAGGGAAAAATCTTGCAAGTGAATTTGCGACTGCTGAAATAGGCATTGTTTGAACCACAATTTTACCAGGACCAGTAACCACTGTATTAAATAATCCCTCTCCTCCTAAAAATTTATTTTTTAAACCAGGAACTGATTGGATATCCATTTTACAAGTAGCATCCATCATTGCAAGATAACCGGTATCAATAACCATTTGTTGACCTGGTAGTAAATTATATTCTACGGTACTTCCATCAATTTCAATAAAACATGTTCCGTGTCCTGAAATCTTTGTTAAAATAAAACCTTCACCACCAAATATACCAGAAGAAAATTTCTTATTAAAGAAAACCGATGTTTCTACATTTTCTTCACTAGCTAGAAAAGCAGATTTTTGAATAATGATTTCTTTTCCAGGCTCTACATCAATAGCGACAATTTTTCCAGGGAAACTTGAGGCAAAGGCAATCAAACCATCTTTGTTTGCCGTATAACTATTTCTAAATAAAGTTTCACCAGAAAACATTCTACCGATGATTTTACCAGCACCACCACCATTTGTTTCCATTTTCATACATGGATCCATCCAAGCCATAGCACCACTATCACTAATCATTTTTTCACCTTTATTTAAATGACAAATAACAACAGGGAGAGTATCTCCAACAATTTCGTATTTCATAATTTTTCTCCTTTTATAAAGCCACACAAACAGGTTGAATAATATCTAAGGTATTTCCTGTAGGATTAATTTCTTCTTTTTCTTCATCAAATGTGTAAAGCTCTAAACAATCGTTTTCTTGACTAGCAACAACAATATAACGATCATCAATAATATTAAAATCACGAGGTCCTTTTCCAGTATGCACCATATAAAGTAAAGTGATTTTTCCTGTTTCTTGATTCACACGATAAAGGACAATACTATCATGACCTCTATTAGAAACAATAATATGTTTACCGCTTGATGTCATATGAATAGCAGCAGCACTTGAAAAGCCATGGAAATGACGAGGTACACAATGAATAACTTGAATCAAAGTAAAGTGTCCATCTTCATATTGATAAACCATGATACTATTTGCAATTTCGTTAACAAGATAACAATATTTACCATCATGAGAAAAAATCATATGACGAGGCCCACTACCAGGAATCACAGATTGACTTAATGATGTTTCTTGTAATTTTTCATTAATAAATTCATACATAATAATTTTATCAGCACCTAGGTCAACACTGTAAAGATATTTATGATCAGGAGTAATTCCTACATAATGAGCATGAGACTTGTTTGTCTTTTAAGTAAATCAATTCCTGAACCATGATGGTGAACAACTGAAAGTTTATCTCCAATTTTATGATCCTTTAAAGGAAAAGCAGCTGTTGCTCCAACGTGATAATTGGCTGTAAATAAATATTTTTGATCAGGACTTAAACATAAATGAGTATAAGAACGACCATGGGAATTATAAAAAGAAGTTGTTTTAAATCATCTTCTTCAATATGATAACTTGCGACACCTCCTCCTTCACCAACACGTGCATCTTTTAAAGATACATAAAGATAATCATCTTTTTTAATAACATAAGAAGGAAAATCTTCGGTAGGAATATGTTTATTTAAATGAAGTTCATTTTTAGTTTCATCTAGAGTACATACATAAAGACCTTTTTCTTTTCCTTTAGCGTAACTTGATACGTAAAAACGATACACAAAATCGCCTCCTTTTGAAATAATTGTACCATAAAATAACTATAAAAAACTTTCTATATAAGAAAAAAGAGATGCATGAAGCATCTCAAATCATTATTTTTGTCCAACACCTTTACAATAAGTTTGTACAACTTCATAATCTTTATCTAAAATAACTAAGTCAGCATCATAACCAACACCAATTGTTCCTTTACGATCATCAACGTGTAAACATCTAGCAGGATTTGATGTACAAGCATTGATGGCATAATTAACAGGCACTAATGCATCTTCAATTAAGATTTTTAATCCTTTATTCACATTTAATGTAGATCCTGCTAAGTTACCAGCTTCTACTAAGTGTGCACTACCATCTGGATAAATGACAACTTCTTGCCCACCAAAATCAAATTTAGTACCAACAGGGAATCCTTTACACATTAATGAATCAGTAATCATAATACTATAATCAGGTCCTTTAGAAGTAAAGAAATTATTTAAAGCTGCAAGAGTTGAGTGATTTCCATCACAAATAATTTCTCCATACATATTTCTAATACGTAAAGCACCACCAACAAGACCATTTGCACGATGCGTAAATGGTGTCATCGCATTATAAACATGAGTCATACTTCTTGCTCCATGAGCGTATGCTTGAACAGCTTGTTCATAAGTTGCATTTGAATGTCCAATACTTACGACAACATTATTTTGACTACAATATTTTGTAAGAGCGTAATCTTCATCATTTTCAACAGCCATAGTAATATATTTAATTAAACCATGAGCAGCTTTTTGATATCTTTTAAATTGTTCAATATTAGGTTTTACACAATATTCTTCAGGTTGAGCCCTTTATGTGCTTTGTTTAAATAAGGACCTTCAAAATGAATACCTAAGATTTCTGCACCTTCATAACCTTCTTCTACGACTTTTGCGACATTACTTACCGCGTTTGTAAGAACTTCTTCACTTTGAGTAAGAGTTGTCGCAAGGAAAGAAGTAACTCCTTCATCAACGATTCCTTTTGCCCATTTTCTTAATCCTTCAGGATTAGCATCATTTGTATCAAAACCATAAGCTCCATGGCAATGAATATCAATAAAGCCAGGAAGAATTCTTAAATCTCCATAATCTTTCGTAACTTCTTTTTCATTGTAAGGATATATTTCTTTAATAATTCCATCTTCTAATTCTAATTGTGCTGGCGTGAATTGATCCGCAATCCAGACTTTTTTACTTTGTATAATCATAATTTCACCTCATATTTATTATAGAACACTTTACTTATCTAGACAAGAAACAACTACTCTTATTTCTAATAAAAATTCAATTTACCTTACCTCTAAATTAGTATATAATTAGAGTCATAATAAGGAGGAAGAGGATATGGATGAAAATTTACTTTTATCATTAATTGAAAACAACGCAAAAATGGAAGTCGTTGATCTTCGGCCGCCTTAAACGAAACAGAAGAAAATGTTGATAAGACAATTAAAGATTTAGAAAAAAATAAAACAATCTATGGTTATCATACTTTGATCAATTGGGATAAAACAAATCACGATGTGTGTACAGCTGTGATTCAAGTTAATGCGAAACCTGAAAGAGATTATGGATATGATCGTATTGCAAAAAAAATCTATAATTTTCCAGAAGTAGATACAATGTATTTATTAGCGGGAAATTATGAGTTTTTATTAATTGTTAAAGGAAAAACAATGGTGGAAGTTGCTAAATTCGTTAATAGTCGTTTAGCGGTTATTGAAGGTATTGAAAGAACAGCCACAATGTATGTTTTGAAACAATATAAAAACATGGGTAGACTTGTTGAGGATGATAATAAAGATGCAGCAGAAAGATTATTGGTAACTCCATAATGGATTTTGAAAAAATTGTTAATCCTGTTGTAAAAGATATTCCACCTAGTGGAATTCGTAAATTTTTGATTTAGCTAATCAAATGGAAGGTGTTATTTCTTTAGGGGTAGGTGAACCTGATTTTGCAACCCCTTGGACAATTAGAGAAGCTGCAATCTATCAATTGAAAAAGGAAAAACATTCTATACGGCAAATCAAGGGTTATTAGAATTAAGAAAAGAAATTTGTAAGTATCAAAAAAGAAGATTTAATTTAGATTATAAACCAGAACAATGTATCGTTACTGTTGGAGGATCTGAAGGAATCGATTTAGCCTTTAGAACAATTATTAATCCAGGTGATGAAGTCATTTTATTACAACCAAGTTATGTTGCTTATACACCGGGTGTTGCACTTGCTGGTGGAGTGGTAAGAAACATTACTTTAACAGAAGAAAATGAATTTAAATTAACACCTGAACTTTTAAAAGAAGCTATCAATGAAAAAACAAAGGCCATTCTTTTAAACTATCCAAGTAATCCAACAGGTGGATTTATGACAAAAGAAGACTATGAAAAATTGGTGCCTATCTTTAAAGAATCAGGAATTATGATCATAACTGATGAAATCTATGCAGAACTTCTTATGAACATAAATTCTGTTCAATTGCATCTTTGATGAATCAAAGATCAAGTTATTTTAGTGAGTGGTTTTCAAAAGCTTATGCGATGACAGGATGGCGTTTAGGTTATGTTCTTGCTAATGAATATCTTATTAAAATGATGAAAAAGATTCATCAATATGTCATTATGTCAGCACCAACATGTGCTCAATATGGTGCCATTGAAGCAATGAGACATTGTGACGAAGAAATTGAAAAAATGCGACAAGCTTATCTTGCAAGAAGAAATTTCTTAGTCAAAACATTTAATGAAATGGGACTTAAAACATTTACACCACAAGGGGCTTTCTATGTTTTCCCATGCATCAAATCAACAGGTTTAACATCGGAACAATTCTGTGAAGAATTATTAAATGATCAGTTAGTAGCCTGCGTGCCAGGAAGTGCTTTTGGTGAAGCTGGAGAAGGTTATATTCGTGTTTCTTATGCTTATAGTTTAGAAGAACTTAAAGCGGCAACAAAGAAAATTAGAAAATTCTTAGAAAATAAGGGAGTTATTTAACTCCTTTTTTTTTGGTTTTAAAACAGATACAAATTAATCATAAAAATCATCATCTCCCTATAATATAGATAAAGAAAAGGGGATGATTTAATGGTAGTTAAAAGTTATGAACAAATGACAGATGTATCAATTATGGAGGTAAAAACATATTTATTAATTCATAGTGACGGAATTTATCAACAAGATATTTATGATTTAATGAATACGTGTATTGATGTTTTTCAATTAAAAAGAAAATTAAATAAAAGAAAAGATATTCAATTATGGCTTTTTTCAAATATTAAAAGATATATTGATTGTTGCTTATCTTATAATGAAATGGAATATCATTTAGTCATGATGAATTTATTAATCAATCAACATTTTAAACCATTAGTCGAATATAAATATAATTTATTTTATTATATTTTAGATCATAGTGATTTTAATATAGAAATTTATTGTCTAGTAAGACATTTGCTTACATTTAAAATGAATCAACTCAATCAAGTCATTTTAGGTATGACACATTATAAAATGATGAGTGATGAACAAACGCATTATCAAGCAAGTCTTATTCTTTTATTAGAAAAACAACATAAACAAGCTTATTTTCATTTACCATTTGTAACACTTGATGAAGCCTTTAAACACTTTGAAAAATCTCTTTATAATTATTCACCATATCGTTATGAAATGTTGTATTATAAAGACAAGACATATTCACTTAATTATGCAAGATAGGAGAAAACTATGGACAGACTCTATTACACATATCTTATTATCAAAGAATCATTAGATATATACCTGCTATTGAAATAAAAGGGCAACTTGAAGAAAAATATCGAATCAAAGTTGATGTTAAAACGGTTTATCAAGCTATAAAAAATATTAATGAATTATCGAAGTATATTTATCAAAAAGAAATCATTAAGACTAAACATCGTAAAGGCTATACAATAAATGAAGAATTCTTTAATGATGGACAAATACAATATTTATGGGATAGTATTCTTTATAATAATGATTTAGATCAAAAAGAAGTAAATATACTACTTACAAAATTACAAACATTAAGTTCAAATAAACAATTATCCCGTATTCAAAATCAAACAATTAGACAAAATGATATAAGAAATTATGATTTGCTATTAAATATGACAACCATTATTAAAGCTATTAATGAAAAGAAAAATATTTATTTTAAGTATGTTAATTATGAAATAAAAAGAAATAGGTTGGTAGAAATATCAAATATCCATGGTAATCATCAAGATAATAAAGAATTTTATATTATTTCTCCGTATAAACTCATTCAAAATAATTCTAAATATTATGTGATTGGTTATTTTGATAAAAGACCAGATAGTTTATCTCTTTATCGATTGGATCGTATGAGACTTGTAAGAAATCATAAAAGTAAATATTTTGAAGGAGAACAATTTGATGTAGAACAAATTGATAATCCAATTAATATGTATATTTCCGGAGAAAAAGAAGATTTAGAGATTAGTTTGATCAATCGATTATTAAAGAAGTGGTAGATAAGTTTGGACAAGATAATCGTGTGACAAAGGATTATGAAAATCGTTATCATTTAATAGTAAAAGATGTTTTAATTAATGAAGGATTAATAGGATGGTTAATGATGCTACAAGATAAAATTACAGTTATTAAACCTTATTCATTAAAAGAAAATATGAAAGAAAGAATTGAAAAGACATTAAAACAATATCAATAGGAGAAATTATGATTTATATAACAGGTGATAAGCATGGAGATTTTAGTGAAGTTTATGCATTTTGTTGTAAAAATAAAACCACAAGAGATGATCTTATGATTGTTTTAGGAGATGCAGGTATTAACTATTACGCCAATGAACAAGATATTTATTTAAAAAATAGTCTTTTACAATATCCAATGACTTTCTTTTGTATACATGGAAATCATGAAGAACGTCCTGAAAATATAGAAGGCTATAAAACAAAAATATTTCATGATGGGCTTGTATATTATGAAGAAGAATATCCTCATATATTATTTGCGAAAGATGGTGAAGTGTATCAATTAATGAACAAAGTGTTTTAGTTATTGGTGGAGCTTATAGTGTTGATAAAACTATCGTCTACAAATGGGATATAATTGGTATTCAAGTGAACAACCTAGTGAAGAAATAAAAGATAAACTTTTAATGTATGTAGAAAAGAATCCACAAATAGATGTTGTACTTTCTCATACTTGTCCTTATAAATATCTTCCGCGAGAAGTGTTTATGAAAAGTATTAATCCTTTAAAAGTAGATTATAGTACAGAATTTTTTTTAGATAAATTAGAATTAAGATTAGATTATAAGAAATGGTATTGTGGACATTTTCATACTGATAAAAAGATAGATCGTATGATATTTATGTTTAATGAAATTGTTGAATTTTAAAAAGCTGCTACAAATGTAACAGCTTTTTAGATAGGAAATATTTTATTATTGATTATTGAATACTTTAGGTAAATATTTTGTTTTTTTCCAATCAAGATCTTTTATTTGTTTAAGAAGTGGTTGATAGAATTGTTTTTTATCTTTTGGATAAATAGCATAGTAGTTAACATGAGCCTCTTTATCTGTGATTGGTATTAAAATACGATTATCTTCTTCATTGTCTCTTTGTATTGTAATATTACTTTTAAAATTAGGCAAAGCAGACATCTTTGTAAGTTCGTTAAAGACAAAGGGATCATCTTGAAATAACAAATGAGATTTAGGAATCATTTGTTACATACTTCATTCCAAATCCAATATGTGATAATAAAAGAACACTTTGTCCATCTAAATCAGAAAATGAAATTTCTTTAAATGGTGCTAAAGGATGTGCCGGAGGCACAGATAAGTAAAGTGATTCATTTAAGAATTCTTGGCAAATATAGTTTTTATTATCTAAAGGATGTGTTAATACAATTAATGAATAGTCTCCATTTTCTAAACCATCAATGAGTGTTTGCTCATCCTGAATAAGATAACTTTCAAATTGTGAATTTGTATTTGTTTGAAAAGTATATTCAATTCCCCATAAAGGAGCAGGTGCACAGCTAGCAAAAGATAAATAATTTTGATTATGTTTTGTCAGTTCTTTGATCATTTCTTCTCTACCATCAAGTAACATTTTCGCAAATTCAACCGCAAGTAAACCATTATCATTTAATTCTATTTTATTTTTCTTACGATTAAATAACGATAAACCTAAATCTTCTTCTAAACGTTGCATGGATTTTGTAAGGCCAGGCTGAGAAATAAGAAGTTCTTCAGCTGCTTTAGAAATCGTTTTATTTTTTGCAATAGCCACAAGATGTTCTAATTGGTTAAATTCAATCATTGTATTACGTCCTCGTCTTTTTTCGTATTATAACATACTATAACTTTTTGTTATAGTGATATTTGTTTTTGGTCATGTACAATAGAATAAATAATGATTAAAATAAAGTTAAAGGAAAAAGGAGAAAGAAAATGAAAGTATTAATTATTAATGGTAGTCCTCGTCCTCAAGGAAATACAAAGATTGCTTTAGATGAAATGGTTAAGATTTTTGATCAAGAAGGTATTGAAAGTGAAATCGTGCATGTCGGTAATAAAGATATTCGTGGTTGTATTGCTTGTATGTCATGTAAAACAAGATTAGATCATTGTGTTTTTGATGACTGTGTCAATGAAGTCGCTAAGAAATTTGAAGAAGCTGATGGTCTTGTAGTAGGAACACCTGTTTATTTTGCTTCGGCTAATGCAACATTAATTACCTTTTTAACAAGACTGTTCTATAGTACGCCCTTTGATAAAACCATGAAGGTTGGAGCAAGCGCTGTTGTCGCAAGACGTGGAGGAATTTCTTCAACTTATGATGAAATCAATAAATTTTTGCAATCTCAGGTAATGCCAATTGCTTCTTACACAATATTGGAATGCAATCCATGGTAGAGAAATGGGAGAAGCAAGCCAAGATGAAGAAGGATTACAAACAATGCGCGTTCTTGCTAGAAATATGTCATTTTTAATGAAATGTATTCATGATGGTAAAGAAAAATATGGTTTACCTGAAAAAGAAGAATTCCAGCGTACAAACTTTATAAGATAAAAGAAAGGCGTGAAGATAAAATGTATACATCTGATCTATTTAAAAAATGGATTATTGATCATCAAAATGATGATTATCAAATCAATGTAGAAAGTGAACAAACAATTAAATTAAAAACATCTTATGGTGAAGCTACCATTCAATTTACTGATGTTACCAATGGAACAATTGTTGAATTTAATATTATTTCTTATAAAAATCAAGAAGTGCAGTTTTATCTTCATTTTGAACTTAATGATGAAAATCATGCCCATCAACTTTATGATGAAATGATTGAAACATTAATTGGTTTAAAAGACAAAAAAACAACCCGTGTTTTATTATCTTGTTCCTCAGGTCTTACAACATCAATGTTTGCAGATAACCTTAATTCTGTAGTAGAAATGTTAGGGGAAGATTATCACTTTGATGCGGTTGCTTATTCAAATATTTATGAACAAGTAGAAAATTATGATCTTGTTTTAATCGCTCCACAAATTGGTTATATGTTAAAAAGATTACAAGAAAGTTTACCTGATAAACTTGTTTTACAAATACCAACAGCAACTTTTGCAAGTTATGATGCAATTGGTGCGATTAAATTTATTCAAAGTGAAATTGAAAATTATAATAAAGAAAAGAAAGAAGAACAAGTTAAGAAATGTCACTGTTGTAAAAAATCAAAATAAACGTATTCTTTCTATTGTTTTATCAACTAATAGAGCACAAACTCGTATTTATTATCGCGTTTATGATAAATCAACAATTATTGATCAACAAACGATTATTAAAGCAAGTCTTGATATGAATGATTTGTATGATATTATCGATACCGTTTTATTAAAACATCATACAATTGATGTTATTGGTATTGCTACACCAGGTATTATTAAAGATAATCAACATTTACGTTCATCCATTGATGGTAGAGATCAAGATATTAAAAATGAATTTGAAAAGAAATATCATATCGATGTCTTTATTTATAATAATGCTAATGCGGCGGTAGTAGGATTTTCTTTGGAACATGAAGAATATAAAAATATCATTTTCCATTCACAACCTTTTGGTTTGGTGTTGGTGGTCAAGGAATCCTTGTAAATGGGCAAGTTATTACAGGAAAAGAAGGAATTGCGGGAGAAGTACGTTTCTTTTTAAGAAGAATGCAATTATCAGATGATTGCCAACAACTTGCTTGGAGTCAAGCAGGTGTTAAGGAACTTGTAATTAAATCATTATTACCATCCATTTCCTTAATTGGACCTGATGCTATTGCACTTTATTCACCGATGACACCAGATACTTTAGAGATAGAAAAAGGATTACTTTCTTTTGTGCCAAAAGAATTCATCCCAACTTCTATTCTATTAAAGAACCTTGGTATTATATGTTAGATGGTATTACTAAATTATGTATGGATCATTTAGAGGAGAATCATAGATGATTCTCTTTTAATATTAGAAAACAACAGTTACTAAGATATTTTAAATACTATTATTGTATATTGTATAAAAAATAAAACTATGGAGAAATCAAAATGAAAAATTGGGATTGATAGGCGGAGTAGGTCCAGAAGCAACATTGCAATATTATAAAGAAATAGAATATGGCGTTATGAAAAAACTAGGTAAGCCAGTTTTACCTGAAATTACGATAGAAAGTCTTAGTTGTTTTAAAATGATACCATTTGGAGCTACACAGGATTATGAGGGAATGACAGAATATATACTTGGGGCAGTAAGAACTCTAGAAAAAGCAAATTGTGATTTTATTGCATTGGCATGTTGTACGGAGCATATGGTATTTGATAGAGTTGCAAGGGAAACTGCTATCCCTATGCTTAGTTTGGTTCAAGTATGTGTAAGTGAAGCGAAAAAGAAGAAATTTAATAAATTGTTATTGTTTGGAACTGAAGGAACAATGAAAGACACCTATTTTAAAGAACTATTTGAAAAGGAAGGAATACAAGTTGTTACACCGAGTGAAGAGGATTGCAAGTGGATAGGATGGTATATTGAAAATGAATTAGAACATGGTGTTATAACAAAAGATACAAAGGAGAAGTTTATTGAAATTGCTAACAAAGGTTATAGCGATTTAGGCGTAGATGCAACTAAAATTCACATTCAAAATATCATAGACGAAATATTAAGATAAAAGAGAGAATCATTTTGTGAGGTTTACTTAGTGATTTGATAAAATAGCAATTTTAAGCGAAGACTTAAAATGGAACTCAAAAAAACTAAACGACCACACTAGAGTATTGATTTACTCCGGTGCGGTTATTTTTGCTTTACACATCCATTTCTAAGTGATTTTCAGTTAATTCCTGCACTTCAAATTTCAATTTATTAATGGTGAACAAATTACTGTCACTGATAAATGTGTAGGTTGTGGTATTTGTACGAAAGTCTGTCCACGTGGTTTATTATACGTTGAAAACAATAGAGCAAAGAGAAAACAAAATACTTGTGAGTTTTGTTTAGCTTGTGCACAAAACTGTCCATCAAAAGCAATTATTACAAAAATCAAAGATGCTAATCCCAAGGCACGTTATCGTCATGAAAAAGTAAGTCTAAAAGATATTATAGAAGCAAACCAACAAGTATAACTTCCAGTTATACTAACATGCACTATTGATATTGTACATATATAGAATTAAAAATTAAAATAAATATAGAAATTGGAGGAGATAATAATGGAAATATTTGAATTAAATAATAAACAAACAATTCCTGCTGTAGGATTTGGAGTCTTCATGATTCCTAATGATGGACCTACTTATGATGCAACTTTAGCTGCTTTAAAAGCAGGTTATCGTCATATTGATACAGCTGCAGGATATATGAATGAAAGTGATGTAGGAAAAGCGATTAAAGATAGTGGGATTGATCGTAAAGAAGTCTTTATTACTTCTAAATTATGGTTACAAGATTATGGCTATGAAAATGCGAAAAAAGGTATTGAAACTTCTATGAAATTATTAGGAGTGGATTATATTGATCTTTATTTATTACATCAACTATGGTGATTATTTAGGAGCTTGGAAAGCTTTAAGAAGAAGCGTATCAAGCAGGTAAAATCAAATCTCTTGGTATTTCTAATATTACTGTTAATTTATGGAATAAATTTAAAGACGGTATGACTGTAATGCCAGCAGTTAACCAAGTAGAATTTAACCCATTTGTTCAACAAAAAGAATTAAGAAAAGTAATGACTGAAAACAATATTCGTTTAGAAGCATGGTATCCATTAGGACATGGAAATAAAGATTTATTAGAAAATGAAACAATTGTTTCATTAGCTAAAAAATATCATAAAAATGCTGGTCAAATTATCTTAAGATGGATTTATCAAGAAGGAGTTATTTCTTTACCTAAATCTACAAATGAAGAAAGAATGAAAGGAAACATTGATATCTTTGATTTTGAATTAACAGATGAAGAAATGAAAAAAATGCAAGCCTTAGATACAAACAAACCATCTCATAATCCTGAAGATCCTGCCAACGAAACACGTTTAAAAGGAATAAAAATTCATGACTAATTTTATTACTTTAAATAATGGGTATCAAATCCCTCAACTTGGATTTGGTACCATTCAACAATTTGGTAAACAAATTGAAGACAATGTAGCTTTTGCCTTGAACCATGGCTATCAACTTATTGATACTGCCAATCGTTATGGAAATGAAGTTGAAGTAGGTAAAGGTTTAAAATTATCAGGATTAAAAAGAGAAGATTATTTTTTAGAAACAAAATTAGGACCAACACTTTATGAAAACGATCAAGCAATTGATGACACTTTGAAAAGATTAGGTGTTGATTATGTTGATGTGATGATTTTACATCATCCTGTTAATAACTATGTTTATGCTTATAAGATGTTAGAAAAAGCATATAAAGAAGGGAAAATAAAAGTGATTGGTTTATCTAACTTTAGAGTTGAACAAATTCAAGAAATTTTAGATCAATGTGAAATACCACCAATGATTATGCAAGTAGAATGTCATCCTTATTATCCAGCAGAACATGTTTATGATTTTTGTAAGAAAAATCATATACAACTTCAATCATGGTATCCTCTAGGACATGGAAATAGTGAAATGTTACAAGAATCTGTGTTTGTTGAACTTGCCAAAAAATATCATAAATCAACAGTTCAAATTGTTCTAAGATGGCATCTCCAAATGGGATTTGGACTTGTACCAGGAAGTAAATCATTAGATCACATTGAAGTGAATGCACAAATCTTTGATTTTAAACTAACAGATGAAGAAATGAAAGAAATCAAAAAAGTGAATAAACATACACCATTTTATAAAGTGACTAAAGAATCTTTACAAAGACTTGCCACAACAAAATGTAATTTTGAAGAAGGAGAATAATTATGGAATACAAAACATTAAGTAATGGAGTGAAAATGCCAGTTGTTGGTTTTGGTGTTTTCCAAGTGAAAGATGAAGAAGAATGTAAAAGAGTTGTTTTAGATGCAATCGATGCAGGATATCGTTTAATTGATACTGCACAATCTTATGGAAATGAAGAAGCTGTTGGTAAAGCAATTCAAGAAACAAATGTACCAAGAGAAGAATTATTTATTACTACTAAAGTATGGATTTCTAATTATGGTTATGAAAAGGCAAAAGCTTCTGTTGAAGAATCATTAAAGAAAATGCAATTAGATTATTTTGATTTAGTTTTATTACACCAACCATTTAAAGATTATCATGGAGCTTATCGTGCTTTAATTGATTTATATAAAGAAGGAAAAATTAAAGCTATTGGTGTTTCTAACTTCTATCCAGATCGTTTAGTAGACTTAGCTTTAGATACAGAAGTTGTACCAGCTGTTAACCAAGTAGAAGTTAATCCATTCCATCAACAAGATGCAGCTTTAATTTACAATACAAAATATGGTGTTCAATTAGAAGCATGGGCTCCATTTGCTGAAGGTAAAAATGGTATTTTCACAAATGAAACACTTGTAGAAATTGGTAATAAATATAATAAATCAGTCGGACAAGTTATTTTAAGATGGCTTGTACAAAGAGGAATTGTTCCTTTAGCTAAAACAGTAAGAAAAGAAAGAATGCAAGAAAACTTAAATATCTTTGATTTTGAATTAAGTGAAGAAGATATGCAAACAATTGCTTCACTTAATAAAGACACAAGTTCATTCTTCTCTCACTATGATCCAGCAACTGTAGAAATGATTTGTGGCTTAAAACGCTAGTGGAGAAAAGTTTATAGCATGCTTGATAGTGTAAGTGGTTAGCTCTATATAAATAAAATAAAGTGATCTCTTAATGAAATTAGGTTTATATTTAAAATATGTAAGAAAATAGTGGGACGTAGTTCTCACTTTTTTGTATAACTGATAGTTATAGTGATATGAGATATCAATAATGTACTTTTATGGGAGTATGGATAAAATAATATTAGATAGAAATTTGATTAAAGGAGCCAGGTTATGAATGATTCAACAAAAATAAATGATATTTAAAAAAATCCGTTATTTAGCGATATAGGACAATTTTTATTCAATTACAAATAATATGACCCAAAAAGATGTAGACTATTTACTTCCTTATCATAGTCATATCGAAGTAAGTACAACTTAGAAGTATTAGAATATTTAAGAAAAGCAAAAACAAAAAGAAATAATGAAAAA
>ENA-OQCS01000546-OQCS01000546.1-human-gut-metagenome-genome-assembly--contig:-NODE-546-length-20818-cov-2.075202_pt1 | contig 20818 bp, 16 predicted proteins | sample MGYA00242757_ERZ504575 | MGnify/ENA primary metagenome ERZ504575 (study PRJEB26092, sample SAMD00036297) | human gut metagenome | host: Homo sapiens | study: EMG produced TPA metagenomics assembly of... | reverse complement strand
GAGCCGAAAAGATAGAAAAGCTGGTAAAACCAGTAAAAGATCTGTTTGCTGCCATATTTTTTGTCTCTGTAGGTATGATGATACAACCGGACTTATTAATCGAATACCTTATCCCAATCTGTATCTTAACCATATTGGTAATCGTCGGACAAGTCTTTTTCGGAAGCCTTGGCATCCTTTTGTCCGGACAATCTTTGAAGATAGCCCTGCAATCAGGATTCTCCCTGACTCAAGTAGGTGAATTCGCGTTCATTATTGCTTCATTGGGAGTTAGCTTGAAAGTAACGGACGATTATCTGTATCCTGTTATTGTCGCTGTATCGGTTGTTACAACATTTCTTACTCCTTATATGATCCGTTTGGCAATTCCGACCTATCAATTGATCGAAAATCATTTGCCTTCATCTGTAAAACTAATGTTGAACCGCTATTCTTCCGGGTCCAACACTGTCAAACATAAAAGTACATGGAATAAGTTGTTGAAATCTATGTTACTGGATGTAATACTATATACAGTATTGACAATATTCAGCATCATCCTATTTTTCACTTATATAAATCCAATTATTCGCGAAAACATATCTGGAATCAAAGGGGCTTTATTGAGCTTATCTATTATTCTGGCTGTTATATTGCCTTTCCTTTGGGCCATCATTATGAAAAAGAATCATTCTCCTGAATTTCAGAAATTATGGAATGACAGCAAATATAACCGGGGGCCATTGGTTTCTCTGATAGCAATAAAGATACTCCTTTGCGCAAGTATCCTAATGCCGGTTATAGTTCATATATTAAACGTGGCATCCGGTGTCGGATTTATTGTTACCCTGTTGATATTGGCAATGATTATCTTATCCAAAAAACTGAAAAAGCGTTCTCTCTCAATCGAAAAAAGATTTATTGATAATTTCAACGGGAAAACAAATGGATCAAACATTGAAAGCCCTTTGACCGACAAAATTCTGGAATCTTTACCTTTCAATGATTTGCACTTGATCGATTTCACTGTTGACCAAGCGTCTTCCCTTGTCGGTCGGAGTTTGAAAGAGGTCAACTTCCGCCAACAATATGGAATAAACGTCGTTTCTATCATTCGAGGTGAACAACAAATCAATATACCAAAAGGTGAGGAACGCCTTTACCCTTTTGACAAGATCATAATTGTTGGAACAGATGAAGAATTGGATATCTTCCAAGGAATAATGCAAAAACAGGAAAAAGAACATAGAGATCGGTTGACACAAAGCACCAATAAAAATATAAAAATAGAGCAATTCAATATTGAACCGGGATCTCAGTTGATCGGTCAGTCAATTCAACAGTCTGGCATTCGGGAAAAGGACGCATGTCTAATCTTGGGTATCGAACGGGACGGGAGACCGATAATGAATCTTTCATCCAAACAGTTTTCGAGGAAAACGATAGCGTATGGGTTGCCGGAGAATATCGTCAAATTGTCCAATTAAGCGAAGATTCAAGTTCCAATTAAGTTTGTTAGTCAAAGTACAAAATAAGTATTAAGCAGAAATTAAGGATTACGTTTACCTCTTTTAGGATACCAAAGCATAATCCCCGGACTGTATTATGACCTACATATGGTTGTTAAAAGCCGTCATATGCTTTTGGAGTTACAACAATATCCTCTTCTGTTGCGACAACGACTTTAGCATCTATAAAGTTATATCGTCTATTCAAATAATATCTTATATTTTCTTCCTGTCATATAAAGATAACAGGATTGTCGATTAGACCGCAAGTATAATGCAGAAACTGTCACAAGGTGGAATCAGTGGATTGAAATGGCAACACTCAAAATCGATTTGATAATCAGTCATGTTATAAATAACATTCAGATTCCAGACGGATCACTGAAAACAAAAGAAAAAGCAAGGGGATATGTCAAAACTAAGGCACATCTTCTTTTTAACGAACAAGTTACAAATTAACAGTTCAAAGATTGAAAAATAAAGTTTTCAAACAATCTAAAGGAGGAAAAAGATATTGCTTTATTTTCATTCAGACTTACTAATATTTATGTATAATATTCATCAGTTCTTTAGCATAAACCGTTTGTTTAAACTATAAGTACGCTGTAAATGGAGATCATCTCATTTACAGCGGATGAGATTTATTACAGTTATTCTAAAAATAGACGGATTTAGATATTTATATCTCTATCAATAATGTTAAACTTATGGTTCTGAAATAGCTGAATCTTGAATTTTAACCATATAATGGAATATCATGAATAGATTTTGAACACATTTGAATAAAATTTCATCTTCTCATAATGTCTAAAACATGTTACTTTGTCATAAAATTTTACCATAAAACATCTATAAATGGAAAAACTTGTATCACGAAGTCTTATGCTTATTCTAATCGGAATGGCCACAGCCCAAAATATACAGGCTGGGGAAAGAATGAGCATGCCAACTTCATTTAAAAAACAAACAACTGGTTTGTCTCATGTATCACAACAAACAATTTCTGTGAAAGGAAATGTCAGAGACCAGTCAGGAGAACCAATGGCCGGAGTCAATGTTATTGTAGAAGGGACTACCATCGGAACCATGACAGACAGTAATGGGAACTTTACTTTAAACGTGCCGTCTACTTCTATCAAAATCAAGTTCTCATATATTGGATATGAGGATCAGATTGTCTTGATTAAAAATAATCGCAATCTGAACATCACTTTAAATGAGAATTCCGAAATGTTGGACGAAGTCAGATTATTGGATATGGAACACAAAAGAAAATTACAGTCACGGGGGCTGTATCTTCCGTTGGAACTAAAGATATTTTGAAATCACCTGTTCCAAATATTGCACAAGCATTGACTGGTAAAGTTCCTGGATTATCAACTATTCAATATTCCGGTCAACCTGGAGCTGATGATCCTGCTATATTCGTACGTGGTATAGGTTCCCTTGATGCTAAAAGAGCTGCACCATTAGTTATGGTCGATGGTGTCGAGCGCTCTTTTTTTCGTCTTGATCCCAACGAAATTGAAAATATAACCGTGCTGAAGGATGCTTCTGCAACAGCCGTATTTGGTGTTCGTGGGGCAAATGGGGTCATTTTAGTAACTACGAAACGAGGAGAAGAAGGTAAAGCTCAAATATCTGTATCGACATCAGCCAGTTTGCAAAAGCCGATCCGGCTTTATGAATATGCCAACAGTTATGACTACGCTGTTGCATTTAACGAGAAACTGACAAACGATGGAGCCAGTCCTGTATTTGGCGAGAAGATCTTGGATGCTTTCAAAAATCATACAGATCCTTTACTTTATCCGGATATGGACTGGATGGAACTTATCCTAAAACCAACATCTTTTCAGTCTCAGCATAACTTGAGCATATCAGGTGGAACCGACCGTGTACGTTATTTTACTTCTGTAGGTATTTTGACACAAGACGGTCTGTTTCGATCTTTCGATGCTGGATATAATTCTAATTTTACTTACAACAGATATAACTATCGTGCAAATCTAGACATCGATGTGACACGTTCCACTCTATTAAAAATCAATTTAGGAGGTCGTCTTGAAGATACTAAAGAACCTAATACTAAAAGCAACCTTTTTACATTCTTGACAAGAGTCACTCCGTTCGGAGGAGCCGGACTTTATGATGGTAAATGGATACATACAAGTCCGGATAACATCGGTTGGGACAAAGGAGCCTTGGAAAATGCCGATCCATTTGAATGTTTTTTCGGGAAAGGATATAACCAACGTATTTATAACGAAATCAATTTGGACCTTTCTTTGCAACAAAAGTTGGATTTTTTGACTAAAGGGCTATCTCTTAATATAAAAGGTTCTTATAATAGCGGCTATACACATAGGAAAAACCGTTACAAAGAAATCCCCTATTACACTGCGCATAGAGATCCGGAAACCAATGAATTATTCTTCCGAAAATTCCGTGAAGAAAGCCAGTTGTATTTTGAGGAATCTACTGATCGTGGGCGAAATTGGTATTTGGAAGGTAGTTTGAACTATGATCGCAATTTGGGAAACATCAAGTTGGTGCTTTGATTTTGTATAATCAGTGGCGTGACCAATATCCAGATCCAGCTCAATTCGACTATGTTAGTATTCCTCGCGGATATGTAGGTTTGGTCGGACGAGCTACCTATAATTTTGACAATCGTTATATGGTTGATTTTAACGTAGGTTATAATGGTTCGGAAAATTTTGCGCCAGGACATCGATATGGAATTTTTCCAGCTTTTTCTGCCGGCTGGATTCTTTCTGAAGAAAAGTTCATGAAAAATCAGTCTTTTATAAACTACTTAAAAATTAGAGGATCATATGGAATAGTCGGAAATGACCTGATGAATACTAAATCACGCTTTTTCTATTTGCCTGATGCTTACAATCCTTATGGAACAAGTTATAATTTCGGAGTGGACGTTTCTGGAAATCGTGACGGAGCAACCGAGTTACAAATGGGGAATCCTCTTGTCTCTTGGGAAAAAGCAGGAAAGCAAAACTACGGTTGGATTTTTCAATATTGGATGAGCATTTATCTGGATCTTTTGATATTTCATCGAGAAACGTCACGATATCCTTACAACACGCAATACAGCTCCGAATTTTATAGCTATAACAATGCCTGTTGTTAATATTGGCAAAGTTGATAACAAAGGATTCGAGTTGGTTCTGAAATGGAATCACTCCATAGGAGACTTTAAATACTGGATCAATGGAAACCTCTCATATGCAAAAAATAAAATTGTCTATAAGGATGAGATACCACACAAGTATCCTTGGTTATATGAAACAGGACAATCCGTTGGACAACCTTTCGGTTTTATCTTTGACGGTTTTGTAACAGAAGCTGATCTTGAATCCGGGAAGCTTCCGGATCATAAGCTCGACCTAAAGCCTGGGGACGCCAAATATAAAGATTTGAATGGTGATAATATAATTGACGACAATGATCAGTGCCCCATTGGTAATCCTATATACCGCAATTGACTGCAGGCATCACCGCTGGATTTGAATATAAAGGATTCGACTTCAGTATGCTTTGGGCAGGTAGCGGAAAGGTGTCACGCTTTATAAGTGCTGGGTTACGTGTTCCTTTCGGCGGTGGAAATTACGGACTGTTACAATATATGATTGATGACCATTGGACACCGGAAACCGCAGAAACAGCTAAAACGCCTCGTTTTTCAGGTGCAGCGAATGCGAATAATTACACTCGAAATTCAACCCTTTGGCTAAAGGATGCTTCCTATATCCGTCTGAAAAATGTTCAAATCGGATATACGTTCAAGGGGGAGTGGATGAAAAAGATTCATTTGAAAAATATGCGTATTTACGCTTCTGGCGAAAATTTACTGACATTTGATCATTTGAAAATAGCAGATCCGGAAGCAACTGACGACAAACAGTTTCAATATCCTCTTCAGATGATTTTTAATATTGGTCTTAATCTTAATTTTTGATATTGTTGAATATGATACGAATAAATATTAAACATATATTTGTCCTTGCAGGATTTATCGGTTCTTTCCTGTCTTGTCAGGATTTAAAATTGGAGATGACTTCTTAGAAAAAGCTCCTTCCAATGATGTCGATATCGATGTAATTTATTCTAATGCGCAATATGCACGGACAGCCCTTTGGAGTGCGTATGCCACATTGCATTATGGTCTGAACTTAGGTAATCAAGGTAATCAACTGATGGGCTCAGATCCTCTGGATTGCCTGACCGACCTTGTTTATTCCAATGTTTGGACTGATGGTGTATCAGGAGCTGCTATACATTATAATGGCACTTATTCTGCCGATTATGAAAATAATGGCTATTCATCCAAATACAGCTACTATCAAAGACCTTGTTGGTTAGGCATTCGTCGCGCATGGTTGTTTATTGAAAATGTAGACCGAGTTCCTGATATGAAAGAGGCTGAAAAACAACGTTTAAAAGCAGAAGCAAAAGTTATTATCGCTATGCACTATTGTGATTTGTTTCGCCATTATGGAGGGGTACCGATTGTGGATCATGCATACACAGCGAATGAAGATATGCAAAAAGAAAGAGGTACTGTACAGGAAACGCTTGATTTTATTGTAAATCTATTGGATGAGGCAGCAGATGTATTGCCTTGGGCTATGTCTGCTGCTGAAAACCGAGAATGGGAAGGACGATTAACAAAAGCATCGGCAATGGGGTTAAAGGCACGTATCCTATTGTTTGCTGCCAGCCCATTGTTTAACAGTTCAGAACCATATATGCCAGGTGAAGCAGCAGATAAACGTTTGATGTGGTTTGGAAGTTATAAACCTGAACTATGGACACAAGCATTGGCAGCTCATAAAGCATTTTTCGATGAATTGAATAAGAATGGACAATATGGTTTAGTCTATAAATCGGATCCCAGACAAGCGTTTCGTTCCGGTTATCTTGATCGGGGTACAGGAGAAGCAATCATTGCTACACATTATGGTTATACCGTACCTGATTATTGGACTTGGGGATGGAGCTATTATGAAACAGCCGGTGATGCCGGTACTGCCTGTGGGACACAGGAACTTGTTGATATGTTTCCAATGATAGATGGTTTACCTATCACAGAAAGTAAATTATATGATCCGAAACACCCGTATGAACAACGTGATCCCCGCTTATATGAAACAGTAGTTGTAAATGGAGACAAATATTATGGTGGTATTGCTGAAATATATGTAGGAGGTAAACATTATCAAGACTTTGAAGGATCATATGGAGCATTCATGTCCGGTTATCGCCCACGTAAATTCATCCTCGATGGTGGTGGTGGTCCTTTGTTTGAATGGCCTGCAGAGATATCCGGAAAAGTGGTTCAATGGCCTTATTTAAGATTACCTGAGTTGTATTTAGGATATGCTGAAGCTATTTGCCAGACAAACGGGGACATGACACTAGCTTATGAATGTGTCAATAAATTGCGTGATCGCGTTAATATCGGTCATTTGAAAGCGGGATTGAACAAAAAGGATTTTCTGGAAACACTGATGAACGAACGGGTTTGCGAATTTGCTTATGAAGAAGTCAGATGGTTTGATATGATTCGTTATAAGCGGGTGGATATCTTCCAAAAAACTCCACACCGAGTTGTTATTACTAAGGATCCGGAAACCAGCGAGTTCAAGTATGAATATAAATTATTCAAACCGGCTGAAAATGGAGAACTTAGACAATGGGCAAATCCTGGAAATTCTCCCTAAATGGTATTTAAGTGCATTTCCCAGTAATGAAATCAACAAATCGTACGGATTGATTCAAAATCCGGGATGGTGATGCTAACCAGTCATTAATACAAAATCAGAATAATAAAATGAGGAATAAATTAATAACCATCATATCACTACCTGTTTTATGCATTGCTTCTGTCTGGGCACAAGAAAAAACGACAGGATCTGATATGTTACAATTTGATGAAACGACCATTTCTGCTTCTACTGTCAGTGGGAAGGAATTGATGAAACGTTCGAATATTAATCCCGCCAATGCACTCTACGGGAAACTCAACGGATTGTTTATCCGCCAAAACGGAGAGTATGGGGATGGAGAAGGATATCCAAGCATGAATATCCGAGGAATCGGTTCGCTTAATAACAATTCGATACTTGTTTTTGTCGATGGTTTGGAGCGTGATATAAATTCACTGGTTCTGGAGGAAATTGAGGAAATAACGATCCTCAAAGATGCTGCTGCTTTGGCTCCATACGGAATTAGAGGAGCTAACGGGGTAATCTTGGTGAAAACCAAACGAGGGAAAAAAGGTAAAACTGACATTCATGTTTCCTATCAGCATAGCGTCACTACACCTGTACGATTACCCCAAATGGCTGATGCCGCCACTTATGCCGAAGCGGTTAATGAGGGTTTGGCAAACGAAGGTCTGGCTCCCAGATATACCCAACAAGAAATTGAAGCTTATAGAAGTGGAAAATATCCAACCTTATTCCCTAATGTAGACTGGTTTAATGAAACGTTACGGGATCATGGGCAGCGAGATCAAGTGAATTTCACTGCAAGCGGAGGATCCAACCGGATCAGATATTATTCGATGATTAATTTCATATCGGATAGAGGATTGTTAAAGAATACGGATCAAGGAAGCTATTCCACTCAGTTAGCCAATTCGATACTCAACGTACGTACAAACTTGGATATAGACATAACATCGTCTACCCGGGTAAAGGTTAATTTGTCTGGTAAGCTGAAAGAAAAATATTCTCCTGGCAGTATTTCAGATGGAGTGCTCATGGAAACCCTATATGCTTTGCCTGCTAATGCATATCCTGTCAGGAGCCATAACGGTATTTGGGGGGGATCAAACATGTATCCGAAGAATCCGGTTGCCGAGTCATCATCGACAGGATATACCACATCTCATGCCCGTACATTATTGGCGGATCTGACATTGACACAAGATCTGGAAGCTTTGGCTCCAGGGTTGTCAGCAGAATTCCGTATTGGTTTTGATGCCTATTCAGAGACATGGGATGCTCGTTCAAAACAATATTTGTATGAGTCCAATATTGCGCATTTAGACAATAGCGGTATTCCAACCGATACGGTAAACACCCAATATGGAAAGGAGGAAAAACAGTTAGGATTCAACAGTTGGCTGAACAATCAGAACAGACATTCCAATATTCAATTTGCTTTGAATTATCAGAAAGATTTTTCCCAAAGCAATTTGTTCGCTTCTATTCGTTATAAGCAGGATAAAAATGTTTATCTCGGTCAATATAATACGTATATGCATCAAGACATCATCGCTTCAGGCCATTATGGCTTATTGAACAAATACTATTTGGACTTTAGTATCGCTGCTTCAGGGACCAGTCGTTTACCAAAAGCCAATCGTTGGGGAGTATTTCCTGCAATTTCCGGAGCTTGGCTACTTAATAAAGAGTCTTTTTTGAACAATATCGATTGGTTAGACCTGCTTAAATTACGGCTTTCTTACGGATTAACAGGGAGCGATGACGTTTGGAAAAATATGGACAAATATCCTTTTGGGGGAGGTGGAGGTTTTGTTTTCGGTGATGACTTCATTGCAAATGGAGGCATTGCGGAAGGACAATTGCCAAGTTTGAATGCGACATTCGAAAAAAGTAGTAAAGCGAATATCGGAGTTGATATACGAATATTGGACTTGATAGACTTCAATGTAGAAAGCTATTACGATCATCGATATGATATTATGGTTGCAGATGGCAACATTACTTCCGGTTTCTTTGGAGCTACGGCTTCCAACTCTCCAAGTGGCATTGTTAATAATTATGGCGTGGAAGTCGGTATGAACGTAGGCAAGCAGATGAAGGATTTCTTTTTAATGTCAATGCTCAACTGGCATTCGCTAGAAACAAGATTGTAAACATGAACGAGGCTTTTAAACCTTACGATTACTTGAAATCGACAGGCAGACGTTTAGGACAATTTACGGGTTGGAAGCTATAGGGTTCTTCAAAGATCAGGCAGATATTAATAATAGTCCGATACAAACATTCTCAACCGTATATCCTGGAGACTTGAAATATAAGAACCAGAATGGTGATAATCGAATAGATGAATTGGATGTGGTACCGATGGGATATAATACAATCTGCCCAGAATTATTCTATTCAATGGGATTCGATTTCGAATATAAGGGATTAGGAATCAATGCTCAGTTTCAAGGTGCCAGCCATTATACTATACAACGAAGCCTAAGTTGCTTTTATGCTCCCCTAATGAATAATCAGACTATTTCAGAACATTATCTGGAAAATTGCTGGAGATCAGGAAAAGACAATACAGATGCTATATACCCGCGTCTTACAACGACAGAAAGTGCAAATAACTATCGTGGAAATTCCGTATTCATGAAAAATATTTCTTTTTTAAAACTACGCTCAGCGGAAATTTATTACAAGTTGCCTGAAAGTTGTATAAAGTCTTTACGCTTACGTGAATTCAAGTTGTTTGCTAAAGGTATGGACCTCTTTTCCATAGACAACGTAAATGAAACAGATCCGGAAGTAATTTGGTCTACTTACCCTGCGCAACGTTCTGTGCATTTTGGTTTTGATCTCGCATTCTAATGTTTATCATAAAATAAAAAGATGAAAAATAAATTATTGATACTTAGCATATTGATTCTTTGTACCAGTTCTTGTAATTATCTGGAATATGATGAATCGGATTTCTTGGAAAAAGATGCAGTATTCTCTAGTTTCCAATATACCCGGGATTTCCTAACTAATATATACTCTTATGTTCCTGCCGCATTTGGTACGATTGGTGGAGATGCATTACGTTCTGCAGCATGTGACGAAGCTGTTTATGTTGACAAACTGTCACCTGTACATAGTTTCAACATGTGCCTGGAGTGCTATTAATACTTTGGATGATCGATGGAATTATTTTAGGGGGATACGAGCTGTGAATATGTTTCTTCAAGAAGTTGAAGGACAGGAATTCGATGAATTGAAGCATAACGAAGATTATGAGGATATCATGGCACAGTTCAAGTATTATCCATACGAGGCAAGATTCTTACGTGCCTATTTTTATTTTGAATTGGCTAAACGTTATGGTGATATTCCTCTTATTACGACTTTGCTTTCTGAAGAAGAAGCCAACATGCAAAAAAGGACGTCATTCGATGAGGTTATTCAGTTTATCGTAGATGAATGTGACGCGATTGCTCCTCATTTACCTATCAGTTACAAAGAACTGATAAAAAGCGAAACAGGGCGTGCAACAAGAGGCGCAGCAATGGCTTTGAAATCAAGAGCTTTACTATATTCAGCAAGTCCATTGTTCAATAAGTCCGGCAATATAGACAAGTGGAAGTCTGCTGCACGTGCCGCTGCAGATGTCATCGAAAAAGCTTGGGATTTCGGTTACATGCCGTTACCGGATTTATGGAGTCTTTGGAATAATAACTATTCTAATAATAATGAACTTATTTTTGGAGTAATGCAACGGGAAGATAACTGGTTTGAACGGGTTAACTTTCCTATAGGTATCGAAGGTGGTGGTAATACGGGACATTGCCCAACAGAAAACTTAGTCGAATCGTATGAAATGCAGGCAAGTGGATTGCCGGTTGCACCTGATGCAGGCTATGAACATATGGATCCAAGCTATGATTCACAGAATCCATATGAAGGAAGGGATCCCCGTATGTATGAATTGGTGGCCCAAAACGGAGCTTGGTGGGTATATGATGAGCAAGTAGAATGTTGGTACGGAGGAAGAAGTGGAAAGCCACAAAAAAATGCAACGGTTACAGGATACTACTTAAGAAAATATGTAGACGGAAGCACCAGTTGAAAAGCGAATTCGTGACAAGCAAACGACATGTATGGAATATTATGCGTTACAGCGAGATCTTGTTAAATTTTGCGGAAGCTATGGTTGAAGCATATGGAGACCCTAACTATAAAGATGGATATCCGATGTCGGCTAAAGAAGCTGTAGATATTGTAAGAAGCCGTGTACATGTGGACATGCCACCATTTCCAAATAATCTGACTTTAAATGAGTTTAAAGCCAAGTTAAGAAATGAACGTAGAGTCGAACTTTCATTTGAAGATCATCGTTTTTGGGATATTCGCCGTTGGAAGATTGCAGATCAGACAACAGACATATATGGAGTTGACATTACAAAAAAAGAAGATGGCTCATTCAGTTACAAAAAAAGTTTTGGTAGAGAAAAGAATATTTAAAGACTGTATGTATCTGTATCCGATTCCACAATCGGAGAGGTATATTAATCCGGAATTGGAACAAAATCCGGGATGGTGAACCGTATCCCGGCGGAAATAATCCGCCGGGAGTTTAAATTATAAACAAATGAAACAAGTAGACATTTTTAAGCAAAAAATATTTACCGGAGACAAAAAACAAATGTTATTTTTCTGGAAGGCAATCAAAAATATGAACAAATATATATCTGTTTTTCTGATTTTTTTCTTAATGCCTGTATTTCACCATCAGGATATTTATCATCCGATAATTCTACTTCATATTATTTTGATGCAACAAAACGGAAGTGATGATAACAATGGAACATCTCCAGATAAAGCTTGGAAAAATTTAGCAAAGACTCGAGGTCTGAAACTCTCCCCAGGAGACAAGATTCTTCTCAAAAAAGGGGAGACATTTATCGGAGAACTTTATTTGAATGGGACAGGAACAGCGGAAGCTCCCATAATCATTGATGGATATGGAGATAAGGACATGATCCTTGTATCATAGGATATGACCAGTCTCCTTATGCCGTGTATGTCTATAACTCTTCTCAAATTACCATACAAAATTTGGAGATAGTTAATACCGGAAAGGATAGATTACCTGGTAGGACCGGTGTAAAAGTTCATTTGGAAAACTATGGTACAGCTCATTCGATCACGTTAAGAAATCTGTATATTCATGATGTGAACGGTAGTCTCGTAAAAAAGCAAGGTGGAGGATCGGGGATATATATTGTGAATGAAGGAGAGAAACCGAGTATCTTTGACGGACTGACAATAGAGAATTGTATTATTCGTCGTTGTGAGCGGAACGGAATAATTTGGTGGGGATATGTAACACGTGACTTTTGGCATCCGAATCGTCATGTTGTTGTACGAAACAATCTTATCGAAGGAGTTCCAGGAGATGGTATCGTTCCTATAGGATGCGATAGTGCTGTAATTGAGTATAATCGAATCAAAAATTGTCCGGACCTGTTACCTGATGGAGAATTTGCTGCTGGAATTTGGCCGTGGAGTTGTGACAACACACTCATACAGTTCAATGAAGTTTCCGATCATAAGGCTCCTGGCGATGCTCAAGGGTTTGATTCAGATAATAATTGTAACAATACTATTATTCAATACAATTACAGCCATGACAATGAAGGAGGCTTTCTGCTGATTTGTAATACCGGAGAAACAGGAATGCCAGAAAACATTGGAACAAATAACACGCTGATACAGGGTAATATCAGCATAAACGACGGAAATAGAACGAAGAAAATAGGAACAGGATTTTTTTCTCCGAGTATTCATATTTCAGGACCGGCTAAAGGCAGTACACTTCGGCATAATATCATTCATGTGACCAAGAAAGTCAATTCCGACGTACAGCGATGTTTGTTAAGCGCAACACAATCTTATGGAGATGCAGACAGTACAACAGTATGTGAGAACCTGTTTTATGTGGCAGAAAACAGCTGTTTCTTGCTTGGAAATTCAACAAATAATTTTTTTAAAGATAATTGTTACCTTGGAAATATCAAAAATATACCTGAAGACGAAGGGGCAACATATGAAAATAAAACATATAGCAATATGATAAAAAATGATCTGTCAGGGTTGAATCGCTCAAGCCATTTCTTCATTCAGTCAATACTCCTACCGGAGAGTTACAGATTGTCGACAGTGATGCTATAAACTCGTTTTTTAGTAAATAAATAGTCAAAATAAAAAATATATAAATTCAAAATTGGATTATGTGGAAACTTTAAATTACTTTAAGTATCAAAAATGCTTGGGGCTTGCGTAAATAAGAAAATCAAAAGATACAGGTTGCTATGTATTAATAATGTATTAGAAATCTTTGTTTTATGAGTAAAATTTTAATACTATTATTATACTTATTTTTATTAACTTTTTGTGCCTATCCGGTATGGAATGATTATAATGTACGGGCGATCAACAATATAGAAGGTCTCCCTGATAAACATGTTAATCAAATTCTTCAAGACAGTGACGGATTTATGTGGTTTGCCACAAACAATGGTCTCTGTCGCTATGACGGATATGAGTTTAAGACATACAAGTCATCAAGCCAATTTCCGGAATTGCTGCAAAGTAATATTGTAAATGCAATTGTTGAAGACATTGATCATAACTTGTGGATCGGCACTGAACAAGGGTTACACTTTTTGGATAAATCGACCGACAAGATTGTTTGTATCAGCAATGACAGTCTTCCTAACTCTTTTATACATTCTTTGCTGATCTCTCGTGACAGTACGTTATGGGTAGGAACACAAGTTGGACTTTTAAAATATAATAGACAAACCGGTTCTTTTTTCCAATATAAAAATCGTCCCAATGATGAAACATCCATAGCAGGAAATTCAATTCACGCATTACTGGAAGACAAATCAGGAGATATTTGGGTGGGAACATTTGATAATGGAATATGCCGTTTTGATGTGAAAAAACAACGTTTTTACCAATATCCTGAAGTAACCGTTTTGAATAGAACCAATTTTTTATTGCAAGACACAGCTGAAAACATTTGGATATGCAACTGGGGTAATGGTGTATCCAAAATGAACAATCGGGAAACTTCTAAACACGCCCGATATACTCAGTTCGGGTATGAAACTGATTATGAGTGCATTTTCAAAATGTTTACAGCAACTTCCGGACAAAAACATTTTAGTAGGGACTAATCAAGGGCTATATAGGATAGATAATAACAATAAACTGATACCAATTAATACCGATGTTTATTCGTCTGGTTTTATTTCCAACGAGGATATTAATGATCTATTCATTGACAATCAAAAGAATATTTGGATAGCAACAGCAAATTCAGGTGTTTATATCGCGTATAAAGAAAAAAGATCTTTACCAATTACCCCGATGAAATCTTCATTGGAGCCATATCAAACTTAAAAGTGAATGCGTTGTATGAATGGAATAAAATGTTTTATTACTTGGAGTCGATAAAATCGGGTTTTCCTTTTATGACAAAAAAGTGGGAAAAATACCGGTTATAAAGAAATATCAAAATATAATGAACTATTTAACCAATGGCCTGGAAATGTGCAATTTATATTCAAACATCCGTCTAAAAAGGAATTATGGTTTGGTACACAATTTGGCGGATTGATAATTTGTCAGTTAAAAGATAGAGAAATCTCGTCCTGCCAGTATTATCTTCATCATTTAGGAAAAACAAAAATCGGAAGTTGTATTAATTCTATCATAAGTGACAAGGATGGCAATATTTGGATCGGCTCTGATGAGGGACTAAATATTATTACGACTAATAATGATACACTTTCTTATGATACTTATAACCGCATACAGTGTATTTATCAGGATCACACAGGTACAGTATGGCTCGGAACTTACTTTGATGGGCTATACAGTCTGGCATCAGGATCCAATGTGCATAAACTGTCTTTTAAACTTATAACAGTAAAAACAAACTGCTTGTTGCTGATGAGATCATGTGTATCTATGAGGATAAAATGGGGAACCTTTGGATTGGAACAAATGGTTATGGCTTACAGAAGTATAACCAAGAAAAAGACTGGTTTGAACCGGCTCCTAATATACAGGAAATACCTAGCGATATCGTTTTTAATATAACGGAAGTGAACGGAACTCTTGTCTTAGGAACTAATAAGGGGGTGGTGTTGTATAACAGTCAGACTCATAAATCACTTATTTTTGATGATAGAGATGGAATGTTGGATAAAAGCTGTTTAAAAAATTCAATGTTCAATGACAAGAAAGGACAGATCTATTACGGAACCCCTAGTGGTTTCTGCATATTTCATCCAAACTTGGTGAACTATGACTCAACCCATACTCCAACTATCATTAGTGATTTTAAGATTTTCCACAAATCTTTGATGAACTGCCGAATAAGAAGAAAAAACAGTTATCTGGAAAAACTCATCCACTCTACTCTAAAAACATTACTCTGACTTCTTCTGATAATAATATCGGGATCAAATTTGCCGCACTTTCTTATGTACATCCTGAAAAGAAAAAATATGCTTACAAATTGGAGGGATTTGACAAAGATTGGATCTACACGGATGCGACATCACGAACAGCATTCTACACCAACTTACCTTCAGGTGAATATCGTTTTTTGGTCAAGACATTGAATGAAGGTAGAGTGGAAAATGAAAATTATGAAGAATTCGGCATAAAAGTGCTTCCTCCTTTTTACAAAACGAATTTGGCTTTGGTATGTTATCTGTTTTTGATAACTATTTCAGGTTATGTTTTTTATCGTTTTCAAATTATAGGTATAAATTGAAAGAAGCTGTGAAGGTCGAACAAATAGAGAGAATAAAAGCGGAAGAATTACATCAATCCAAGTTCAAATTTTTTGCCAATATCTCTCATGAATTCTTGACGCCGTTATCTATTATCAGTTGCTCCATTGAGGAGCTTAAGCGTATGTATAATATTGATAATAAAATATTAAAAGCGGCCCAGTCGAATACGATCAGACTTAATAGGTTGATTGAAGAGATTCTTGATTTTCAAAAACTGGAAAACAATAAATTAAAACTCAACATATCTTATGGAGATATAAGTTCTTTTGTCTGTAATCTTTGTCAAGAGAACTTTGCTTTATTAGCAAAGAATAAAAATGTCAGCTTATGTATGCAGTCGGAACCTGAACATATCGCTGCTTGGTTTGACACGAATAAAATCGATAAAATTTTATATAATTTACTTTCTAACGCAACAAAGTTCAGCTATCAGGATGGTAGGGGAAAAATAGAGATTCTCCTTAAAGCAGAGGATCAGGAAAGTGAATTTCAGTATAAAACATTACTTATTAAGATCAGAAATATAGGAAAAGGTATTGCAACCGATGAATTACCTTATATATTTAATCGTTTTTATGAAAACAGTTTTAAACAATTGGGCCTTAAAGGGAATGGCATAGGACTAGCATTAACTAAAAGTCTTGTCGAATTGCACAAAGGAACGATTAGTGTAACTAGTGAACTGGAAGAATGGACAGAATTTACAATCAGAATACCTATCAACAAAACAAGCTATAGCAACGAACAAATAAATGAAACGATAGAACATCGTTTCATTGTAAACGACTCGCCTGAAGGAGCAGCCATCCAACAATCACAGTCCAATTCTGAAATTCAAAAATCTTCAAAACAGAATTCCGTTTTGGTTATTGAAGATGATCAAGACTTGCGAGATTCACTTCAGCGTTTGTTACAAGAAAAGTATACGATATCAATGGCCGCTAATGGGGAGGAAGGACTGAAACTTGTACAAGAAATTAAGCCTGATCTGATTCTTAGTGATGTCATGATGCCTATCATGGATGGATTCGAACTATGTAAACAACTCAAGAGAAAGAAAGAGACAAGCTGTATTCCGATTATACTTCTTACGGCAAAAATAAATGATAAAGACTATTTGGAAGGATTGAACTGCGGCGCAGATGCATATATAACCAAACCATTTAATTTTAACGTGTTACAAGCAAATATAGACATGGTCATCTCTAATAGAAAAAGGGTTATAGATAGCTTTAAATCCAACCCTTTGACACAGAATATAGATATTACGATCTCATCATACGATGAAAAGTTTTTTGAAAGAGGCCATGGATATTGTCAAAAAGAATATGGAAAATCCCGAGTTTGATGTCAAACATTTTTTGTGAAATTATGCAAGTGTCCAATTCTATGTTATACCGCAAGTTGAAGTCTTTGGCAAATATGTCTCCTAATGAATTTATCCGTAGTATACGTTTGAATACAGCAAAAGAACTCATTAAACAAAGAAGGGGTAATGTTTCAGACATTGCCTATTTGGTAGGTTTTAAAGATGCACATTATTTCAGTGTTTGTTTCAAGAAAGAATTTAACATGACACCAGGAGAATATATGGAAACTATATGTTCTTAGCTTTTGGGAAAAAATAAAAAGAAGTATTCTTAAAGTCTATTTAAACACAAAAGTTTCATCCATACACCTCAAAAATTTCCACAAAAAGTTTTTGTGGAATAATTTATTCTTGTATTTTTGTACTATAATAGTAGTACAATATTAATATAGAATAATATAAAATCATATGATCAAGTTTTTATTAGATTACTCTAGCGGTATGCCGATATACCGCCAGATCATTGATCAAATCAGATTTGGCATAGCATCCGGGCAACTTAAGTTGGGAGAACAGCTTCCTACGGTCAGAGCACTTGCCGTAGAGTTAAAGGTAAACCTAAACACGGTATCCAAAGCTTATAAAGAATTGGAGATCAAGAATATTTTGGAAACTCAGCAAGGAACCGGAACGTTTATTAGCAAAACAGATCATGTAGTACTGGAAAAAGAACGGGAAGACAAGTTAAAAGAAATTTGTACACAATTTTCTTCCGTTGTACTGAGTTACGGTTTCAGCCTAAATGAGGTTATTCGAGAATTAAAAGATATCGAAACTTCTAAAAAACAATGAATATGACAACAAATGTAATTAACAAGGGTTGGTTCAATCCCATATCCCTTTCCGTATTGCTGATACTGGTTATCGTATCAGCCGTTTTGTATGTTTCGAAGATTATAAACATACCGATATTCATCCTCTTGCTTCTTCTTTCCGGGTTGGTGACTTCTGCAATCCGCATAGCCGACCAATGGGAACGAGCGGTAGTCCTTCGTATGGGGAAATACAACGGTTTGAAAGGTCCCGGCCCCTTTATGATTATCCCGGTTATAGACAGTGTATCGACTTATATTGACCAGCGTGTACGGGTAAGTGCATTTAAGGCCGAACAAACTCTAACCAAAGATACGGTTCCGGTAAATGTGGATGCAGTCGTATATTGGACCGTCTGGGACGTGGAAAAAGCTGCATTGGAAGTACAGGAGTACCAAAAAGCGATCGAACATATCACACAGACTGGTCTAAGAGATACCATCGGTAAGCACGAACTGTCGGATCTCTTGCAGGAACGCGATAAGATAGCTGAGGATTTGCAACAGGTCTTAGACAGAAATACGAATCCGTGGGGCATCACATGCCAGACTGTCGGTATCAAAGATATCGCCATTCCGCAAGACCTGGCCGAAGCAATGAGCAAAGAGGCCCAGGCCGAACGTGAAAGAAGAGCTCGCGTCATCTTGGGAACAGCAGAAACGGAAATCGCAGAAAAGTTCGAACAAGCCAGTAAGAATATACCGACAATCCTGTGGCATTGCATCTTAGAGGGATGAATATGCTGTTCGAAGGCTTAAAAGAAAAAGGATCGATGGTTATCGTACCGAGTTCGGCACTCGACACCATGAACTTAGGGGCTATGGGAGGCTTGGTTTCATTGGCTAAGAACAACGAGACACCGAAATAAACTATTTTCTAACAACAAAAAATCACCATTTATGGAAATACACAAACAAGGGATTACTTTTGTACTCCTTCTATTAATCTTTACAAATTGTTCACGAAAACATCGCTGCAATGGATTCCCTTCAGTTGGGAAGGTGATACAATTTCGGGGATATACATTGAAAAAGCTTTTCTAAATGTTCCGGTAAAAATAGAGAATTTACCCTACGAATTCACAATGCAGTTTGATTTAGGAGCATATAATTCTGTCTTTTACGGGAATACTTTTGCTCCTTATCTCAAAGAAGCCCCATCTTTAATGAACAAAAAAGATTCAACCGGGATGTATAAGAATGTCAACCTGCAAATAGGGACAGTAGCCATGCTTAACCCTGTTCAGCAAAGGGAGATGTATAAGAATGTCAACCTGCAAATAGGGACAGTGGAGTTTAGCAATGCCAATATCGGATTCATGCAGAATTTCGGAAATAAAATCCCTAAAGATTCACTTCATTCAAATACCCCCAAGCATATTGGAACGATCGCATCCGACATGGTGCAAGATAAAGTCTTAATCATTGATTACAAATCAAACAGGCTTGCAATCACAGACTTTTTACCGGCTGAATACGAAAATCTGCTGGCTGAAGAATTTGAATCAGAATATGGGGAAATAAAATTGCCTTTACGGATTAATGGAAAAACATGTAAAGTATTGTTCGATACAGGTTCAAGCCCTTTCCAGTTAATAACGACACAAGAAAGAGCTTGGAGCGTATCAGACCTTACTATTGTCGACTCTCTAAGCGGTCCTTTATGGTGGGGACAAGAAATAACATTTTATGGCTTTAATGTAACCAAACCGATCGAGTTCGGCGGAAAAGCCTTGAACAATTCGAAAGTCTACTACGCAAAGACGGCCTTTGGGATAGTATTTATAGTACCTCGATGTCTGGGGAATAACCGGAAATGCTTATTTCTTTGAAAACACCGTGATTATTGATTACAAAAACAAACTATTCAGGATAAAATAAAAATTCGAACCCATACTTCTTCATTCAGATGCAAGCGTAAGTTGTTTTCTACATTGCCGTATATATTCCCGACAACGTCAAATATATTCTCGACAACGTCGAAAACAACTTACACTTGCATCAAAACAAAAACACATTGCCATCTTACATCAAACCTTTGTCAGAGCTTGGTCTAGGTCATCAATGATATCATCGATATATTCAGTACCTATACTCAGGCGCACAGTGGAAGGAGTTGATATGCTGTCCGGCCAACTCTTCCGGAGTCATTTGAGAATGGGTAGTCGTATACGGATGGATCACCAGGCTCTTCACATCAGCCACATTGGCAAGAAGGGAGAATATTTCCAGCGAATCGATAAACTTCCAGGCCGCTTCCTGCCCGCCTTCGATCTCGAAAGTGAAAATACTTCCGGCACCTTTCGGGAAATACTTTTTATAAAGTTCATGGTCTGGATGGTCTGGAAGAGCCGGATGGTTCACTTTGGTTACTTTCGGGTGTTTGGATAAATACTCGACGACTTCAGAGCATTGGCAACATGACGCTCCACGCGGAGAGACAATGTTTCCAGACCTTGCAGCAGGATAAAAGCATTGAAAGGCGAGATCGTAGCTCCTGTATCACGCAGAATGACAGCCCGGATACGAGTGACGAAAGCTGCCGGAC
>ENA-OQCS01000545-OQCS01000545.1-human-gut-metagenome-genome-assembly--contig:-NODE-545-length-20850-cov-3.579935_pt1 | contig 20850 bp, 27 predicted proteins | sample MGYA00242757_ERZ504575 | MGnify/ENA primary metagenome ERZ504575 (study PRJEB26092, sample SAMD00036297) | human gut metagenome | host: Homo sapiens | study: EMG produced TPA metagenomics assembly of... | reverse complement strand
GCACAACTGGAGTAGGGATTCCCATTGGTTTGTCTTTACATCCCGTCGCGGTGACGGTCTCTATACCCGTCTTTATCTTGCTTGCATCGATGACAAGGGCAATGTTAGCAAGCCGTTCCTTTTGCCACAGCGCAATCCGAAGAAGTACTACGACGAGTTGCAGGATTCCTATAATACTCCTGATTTCACTTCGAAGCCAGTAGAGCTGGATGCCCGTGCGGCAGGAAATGAAATATGAGTGATAAGAGGATTCCGACAAAGGTTAGATAACGGAATCTTTATAATTCCTTATTCTGTAGAATATGATTCCTTCTCAGCGATGCATTCCATTTCTATCAACCAGCCTGTCGGCATACTTTAGCCTCCACGATGATGCGGGGAATCTGGGGATAAAACTGCTGCATCAGTCTGTCAACCGTATGATAGTCGGAGATGTCGCGCAGATAGATGATGAAGTATTGGATATCATTCATCGTGGCATCGCCATCTTTCAGCAGGGCGCCGATGTTCTCAAGCAGTCTGCCGGTCTGGCGCACGATGTCTCCTTCATAGACCACATCTCCATGCTTGTCGATACTGGCTGTACCGGAGATGAAGTATTGTTGCTTGAACTGCTGGCTTCCTTCTGAATGGAGAGTATGGGTAGGTAGCGTAAGCCGGGTTCCTCGTTCGAAGGCTACTCCATATTCATGGGTAAAATTCAGATGATCGAGTGCCTGAAGATACTTCTTGTCCTCTTCCTTGATATGGGGGATGGTGAGGAAGTCGATGGCTACAGCTGCGTGGCGTACCGGGAGTGGCACCACCGATACCCGTGCTGGCAATGTAGTGGGTGTCGGCTGTCAATCCCTCTTATCGAAGATGTCTTTACGGCTTCTACTACGCCTTGATAGTTTACATCGATGTTGGTGACGTATATCCAGGTGCGAATCAGGTTGCGTTCCATGGTCATATCCGTACCTTCGATAGTCTTCAGATATTTATTGAAGAGAAAATGGGTCTGCTCGTACGAATCCTTTCCCTTTGCTTCCTCTTCTGTAAGACGAAGACTGTGGAATAAGATAGGTGTAGCTTCATCCGTAGTCTTGATCAGCAGGCTCACCTTGCTGCCATTCAGTGGAGTCTGTTCCACGATAGTGAGGTTTGCGCCTTTCAAAAACTCCTGATAAAGGAGAGATTCTTCTAACTCTTTTATCTGGTTCTGGGAGTCGCTGAGGAAAACCTTACAATATTGCAAGGTACGGTTTTCCAGTTTCTCTGTATCGAGAAAGTTACCTAGTTTTAGATACAGAAAAGTTAAGGCGATCATTGAATGAACCTTAGCTTCTGGTGATAGTATTATGTATTTGTCCATCTCGTTTTTCTTTTTTTCGGCAGCAAAGGTACGGATAATATCTGAGATATAAGAATATAGACAGGATGAAAAGATTAAAATACCGAGAAATGGGGATAGGAACAGGCTGGATAGAACGGAAAAGAGGGAAATAAAGGCTTGTTTTCCTTTACTTCCCCCTATCTTTTTCTTATTTCCTGCTTTAGAGTGATTCGAGCATACGCTTGATGACAACCTCGGCTGAAATCTCACGGTTGGCTGCCTCTGGAATCACCAGACTGTTCTTGCTCTCGATGACATCATCGGTAACAATCAGACCGCGGCGTACTGGCAGACAGTGCATGAAGCAACCGTCATTGGTCCAGCTCATGTGCTCCTCGTCGATGGTCCAGCTCATATCCTTGCTCAGAATCTCACCATACTGTGCTGGGTCTTTCACACCCGGACAGCTCCAGTTCTTGGCATAAACGAAGTCTGCACTTTCCAGAGCCTTCTTCTGGTCGTACTCCACTTTGGCATTACCTACGAACTTAGGATCAAGCTCATAGCCCTCTGGGTGAGTAACCACGAAATCAACATCGGCTGCGTTCATCCACTGAGCGAATGAGTTTGGCACAGCCTGAGGCAAGGCACGGCAATGAGGAGCCCAGGTCAGGACTACCTTTGGACGAGCCACCTTCTTGTGCTCCTCGATGGTGATGAGGTCGCAAATGCCTGGAGAGGGTGAACGGTAGCTGTCTCCATAGCGAAGACTGGGCGACCGCTGTACTTCACGAACTGGTTCACGATAGTCTCGGCATAATCGTAGTCTCGGTCTTCAGACCGGCAAAGCTGCGCACACCGATAAGGTCGCAGAAGCTACCCATCACAGGGATTGCCTCAAGCAGGTGCTCGCTCTTGTCGCCATCCATGATAACGCCACGTTCTGTCTCCAGTTTCCATGCACCAGCATTCACATCAAGCACGATAACATTCATGCCCAGGTTCATCGCAGCCTTCTGTGTACTCAGTCGGGTACGGAGACTGTTATTGAAGAATATCATCAGCAAGGTTTTGTTCTTGCCTAACTCCTGATAACCGAAACGGTTTGCTTTCACTTCCTGTGCCTCGGCGAGTGCTGCTTTCAAGTCGCCAAGGTCTTCAACATTAAAGAATGTCTTCATTGTTATTTCGTTTTTTATTTGTTATTTCTGATATATATTGCTCTTGGATCTTTCTTCTTGAATCTTGATGTTTGCAAAGTTTGCATGCAAACCTTGCAAACATGGCAGAAACTAAGACTTGGTACGGAGAGGGTACGGAGTTGGTACGGAGCGGGTCTTGTTAGGCTCTTGTCTGTCCCTGGCCAGTAATCAACCACTTGTAGGTGGTAATCTCTTCTAGCGCCATTGGTCCGCGGGCTCCGAGCTTCTGAGTACTGATGCCAATCTCTGCGCCCAATCCGAACTGTGCGCCATCGGTGAAACTGGTTGGAGCATTCACATAAACGCAGGCTGCATCTACCATTGCCTGGAACTTCTTCTGGGCAGTTTCATTGTAGGAAACGATGCTCTCGCTGTGTCCGCTTCCGTAGGTAGCGATATGGTCGAGCGCCTCATCTTCCGAAGCCACGGTCTTGATACCCATCTGCATGCTGAGCCATTCGGTGTTCCAGATGCTCTTCATGTTGGCATCTGCTTCTGTTGAGTCTGCGGATTTGCAATCCGCAGTCAGCAAACCTGCCTCCTTCATCTTCGCTTCGCTTTCCTCTGCCTCATATAATAAGGTGTCAGGATAGTGTCCCTTTAAAGCTTCGTAAGCTTTGGCATCAGCATGAATCTTGGTCTGTTTCTCGGCGAGACCTTCGCAGAGGGCAGGGAGGTCGCTTAATCTGCTTTCGTGAATCAGCAGACAGTCGAGCGCATTGCATACGCTCACTCTTCGGCACTTGGCATTGGTGGTGATGCGCTTGCCCATCTCCAGATCGCCATCCTTGTCGAAGTAACAATGTACCACGCCGGCTCCGGTTTCGATAACCGGTACCTTGGCGGTATCACGAACGAAGTTGATAAGCTTCTTTCCTCCACGAGGAATGCAGAGGTCAATATAGCCACTGCATTCAGCATTTCGCTGGTAGCCTCATGGGTAGCAGGGAGGAGTGTACATACGTTTGGATCTACGCCATACTTTATCAACACCCTGTGGATAAGTTCAACACCCGCTGAGTTAGAGGTGTTTGCGTCCTTTCCACCTTTCAGTACGCAAGCATTTCCACTCTTGAAACAGAGAGAAAAAACATCGTAGGTTACGTTAGGACGTGCTTCATAAATCATGCCGATGACTCCGAATGGAACGGCAACCCGCTGCAGATGCAAACCATTTTCGAGCGTTTTGTCTTTGAGAACTCTTCCGAGTGGTGAGGGCAGTACTTACGTGTCTCATATCCGAAGCGATATCCACGAGTCGCTGCTCTGTAAGTTGCAATCGGTCGTAGAGCGGGTTCGTTTTGTCCATCTTCGCCAGGTCTTCTGCGTTCGCTGCAAGGAGCGCAGGAATCTCTGCATGATAGCATCCGCTACCGCCTGCAGGATTTCATTACGTTGTTCGTCGCTGAGCAAGCCAAGTCTTGCTAGCTGCCTTCACTCTTTGGAATGTCTCTTTCAGTTCCATTTGCTATTTCCTTTCTTATTTGATGATAAGATATTTGGTAATGTGTTATGAGTTCCCTCTTAACAACGGCAAAGGTAAGCATAAATATTGGAAATTGCAAACTTTATGCAAGAAAAAGTGATGATTTTATAGATAAATGGATAGTTATACGAAAATGAGATACAAAAAGGTCAGACAGCGTCTGACTTTGTAATGGTTCCTTCTAATTATTCTGATACTGCCAGAAGAATTACTCTTTATCGTTTTCTTCAGGATGAGCCATTAGATACAGTTCTTTCTGTCGTTCGATTTCTCTTCTCAAGTCTTCCTTGTCTGGCAGGTATAACTTGTATTTTGCTGCGAACATCTGGTCGTTTTTGGCGAGGGTAGAGTATCGTGCCACATCCGAATCGGTCTCGGTACAAAGAATGATGCCGATGGTAGGGTTGTCGTCTGTTCCTTTTTTTATCTTGTCGTACATCTGAAGATACATATCCATCTGTCCTACATCCTGGTAAGTGATGCGATTTACCTTCAAATCGACCAAAATAAATGATTTGATGAGGTAATTGTAAAATACCAAGTCGATATAGTAGTCGTTTTCCTCGGTTCGGATATGTTGTTGACGAGCCACAAGCGCATATCCCTTTCCCATTTCCATCAAGAATTTCTCTAGGTTGTTGATGATGGCTGTCTCCAGTTTTGATTCTGCAAGGGAGGTGTCTTCCGGTAATCCAAGGAATTCCAAGACAACTGGTGATTTGATGTATTCGAGTTTGTCTTGCTGATAAGCCTTTGTCTTGTCTTGCATCTCGTCAACGACAGGTTGCTTCTTCTTTGACATAAGAAGACGTTCATAATATAAGGTGTTGATATTGCGGTTGAGGGTTCGGTAACTCCAACCTTCGTTGAACGCTTCCTTTGCATACCATTCACGAGCTTGTTTATCTTCTACACGGATGAGACGCTCGTAGTGGGTCCAAGGAAGGATATTCAAATTTGTAAAGTGAGTTTGATACTCCTCTTTTACAAGTGCGGTAAATATAGCAGGCACTGTCTGCTGTTTTTGTTTTTCCAATTGGGCAGGCACTGCTGCCCAATTCCTAATCCGGAAAAAAAGTTATAGAAACGTCTGTAACTCTTTATGTTAGTCTTGGAGAATCCCTTCCCGAATTCCTCTGTAAGAGCAGCCGAAGCGACCTCTATCACATGCTTTCCGTATTCTGCACGTGATGCTCCGTTCTGTTCCTGTTCCACAATACGTTGTCCTATTCTCCAGTTTCTTTCCACCAGAGAATAATTGACGGCAGCAAATGCTTTGCTGCGAGCCTTGCTGACGATGGAGCGCAAGTCGTTGACGAGCATGTTGTCTTCATCGTTATATTTCTTGCCGGGTTCTTTCATAATGCTACTGATTTTAGCTGTTCAAAGTGCAAAGATACGATAATATATCGAAAAAGCAATCTTTCTCTTCACTTTTTTTCGATAAAAGTTGCAGATAAAAAATGTATTTCCAAAAGAAAGTAGTATCCTTCTAGTGTGGAATTCTATGACTGTGGCTGATGCAATATCTATGAAAATGTGCTTTAAACGTGCGGAATCTATTTTTTTTAAGCACATTCCGCACGTTTAAAGCACATTTTCTCTGTCGCAGAAATACTCGGGACTTTCATAACCTTGGTAGATGAAAGGATTTGCTAATTTCTTGTTACTTAGTTTCATACGCCATTACATCTTTAGTGTTACAACTTTTATGTAATGGCAAAGGTACAACTATTTCTTTTGCCCGTTTCCTTTTCTTTTTGTATTTTTGCCTTCTCTAAACATTATATTATACTATTTAACTTGATAAAATGATAAGACTTATGGACAATATAAAGATGATATTGGCAGGCTTGTCCTTGACAATGACTGTGGGGATGCCGGCAGCGGCGAGTGATGAACTTACAATGGTAGTAGGTACCTATACGACCAGAGTACTTCGGATGGAATGTATGTTTATCGTTTCAACCAACGTACAGGGGAATCGCAATTGGTGGGCGATGTGAAGGCGGGCAACCCTTCGTTTCTCATGATGAATCATGATGCAAATCGGGTTTATGCTGTGAGCGAATATGATGATGGGCGACAAGGACTCGGGGCTTTCATTCTCAATAGGACGAAGGGAGAGATGGCTCCGCTTGGGTATCAGAAGTGCGGAACGAAGGCTACTCGACCGGAAAACAAGATGCCGGGTGCGGCACCATGCAATGTGATGCTGTATGGTGGATATGTGGTGACATCCAATTATAATGGGGGTGATATTTCCGTATTCCCAATCAAGGAAGATGGAAGTGTGGCGCCAGAATCGCAATATTTCGATATGCATCGGGAGGGAAGTGGTGTGGTATCGCATATCCATTGCTGCCAGATGACTCCTGATCATCAATATATGCTTGCCAATGATTTGGGGAACGACTGTATCTGGCGCTTCCAGGTAAATGATGGCAAGGAATTTTTATCTAATCCTGTTCTTGCCTATCAGGCTCCTAAAGGAACGGGACCACGCCATCTTGTATTCAACTATAAAGGCAATGTGGCTTACCTGATAGGCGAACTGGATGGCACGGTAACCGTATTGGGATATAACAAGGGTACATTGCAGGAGTTGCAGCGCATACAGGCTTCGAAGACCCGTACGCTTGGAAGTGCCGATATTCATCTGTCTCCTGACGGTCGCTTTCTCTATGCATCCCATCGGTTAACCGATGAGGCATCTCGGTATTTGCCGTAGATAAGAAATCGGGGCTGCTCACAAAGATAGGCTTCCAACCCACAGCTGCCCATCCTCGCAACTTCGCCATCACGCCTAACGGACAGTTCATGCTTGTGGCGTGCCGTGACAGTCATGTGATTCAAGTTTTCAAGCTCAATAAGAAAACTGGAATGATGGTTGATACGAAGCAGGATATAAAGGTTGGAAAACCTGTCTGCGTGCAGTTTGCAAATTAATACGCTTGGGGGCTTGCCAAGCATTTGCTCTGATTAGCCTATCACATTGCATAGTCGGTTGATGGCTGCATCAAAAGTGGTGAGGTCTTTGGCTCGCTTTCTGATGGCTGTCTTGTAATTATAGATGGTTTGCGTAGAATAGAACAGGAGGGTGGCTAGTTCCTGACCATCCGTAATTCCTAGTCGCATCAGTGCATAGATACGCAGTTCCTTGGTGAGACTGTTAGGGGCTGGGAGAACAATCTGCTTTTCTGGCAACAGCAGTTGGTTGAACTCTTCCACGAAATTCGGATACAAGTCAATGAATGCCTTGTCGAAACGAATATAGAAGTTGGCAGCCTCTTCTTCTGCTAGCTTGTAGCTGCTGATGGCTGTCAGAAGATCGGCAGTTTGTTTTGCCTTGATTTTGCGGCTTACCAATTGCGATAATCATCCAGTTTCTTGATATATACGGCACTGATGTCCAGGAATAAATGCATATAGGTCTCTCTTCGCTTATTGGTGTTGAGCAGTTTCTGGTTCAGTTCGTCCAAGAGTGTATTCTGGCTTTTTATCTCCCTACGGCTCTTGACCAGGCGCTTGTTCATCTTGAACGCAAAGAAAGCCATGGCAAGGAATCCTAGCGACAGGATACTCACGATGACGAGAGATGCTGTTACGATGCGGTTCTTGCGTACTTCTGCCTGATGGTTTGTTTCTGTGATAAGGGGAAGTATGCGGGAAATCTCAACCATGCGGAGACGGTTGTTGTAGAATTGGGCATCCTCCATGGAGCAATAGATGTATTTGGCAACCCTCTTTGCATAGGAGGCATCCTTATTATATAGATAGGTGGAAAGTTCCTGAAGGGCAAGATTCTCCTTCAGGGGACATATCTGGTCTGAGATGGCTGCTTCTACAATATACTTTTCGTATAAATCCTTTTGGTCGGTATCATAATAATAGCGGGCAATGCAATAAGCCGATGAGGCATGCACACGGCTGTTCAGGGGACTGGCTGAAAGTGCCTTCATGTAGAACTGAAGCATCTTTTTGCTTGTACGCTGCTTTAGATATTCAAACTCTCCTGAAAGATAGTAATAAAGAGCGGATTCCTTGTTGCCGATATGTTCAAGAGTCTTGCCTAAATAAAAACGTTTCTTGGCTGCTAATCCTTCTTGAAACTCCGACTTGTTGCAGAATGTTTCCCAATAGCTATATACCCAAGTCAAGGTATAATAATAGTATTGCAATAACTTAGGTGACATTTTCTCCACATCCATTGTGAGCATTAAGTCTTCTGCCTGGCTGTAGAAACCACCCGTCGATAGCACTGCCGCACGATTGATTTTATTCAGGTTGACGAAATAATCATCCTGAAGTTGTACAGCCAGCTGGTAGCCTTTCTTGGCGTATGTCATGGCAGAGTCGTAACGGTAGGTATAATACTCCCTGTAGATTTGGTTATAGAGCCTAAGCTGGTTGTGCTTGTCGGAAGTTGTGTATAGTTGCTTTTTGAGTCTTAGCAGTTTCGCTTCTTTTCTTTGGGTAAACTTGCTTCGCTGAGCGATGTAACTGTCTAAACGATGGAACAGCTGTTCCTCGTTTACGGAAGAAGCACTTGCCAGTAATGGCATAAGCATCATTAAGAACCACAATACTACTTTCATAACTATCCTTTTAATTGTTATTGTTACTATCTGGTAGCTATTAGAGTGCCTTATAGTTGTATTTTTCTGCAAAGATACTACTTTTATTCCTCTTTTTATCATCTACTCTATTAAAAAGTATTAATATCTTAGATAGCTTGATTATTAATAGGTTATGAACTTGAAAACCCTGGTATTTATCTACTCGTAACCTACACACGATGCCAATGTCTGAAAAATCTCCTTAACTTTGCAACCGCAATCGAATCGCATTCGGTGGCAAGTGAAATCATGTCAAAATAAGAATAAACAACTGTAAGATTATGAACTTAAGAATCCGTACATTTTCTATGGCTTTGGTAGCAATGTCTGCTGCAAGCCAAGTGTATGCACTTCCTTCCGACGAATCTGAAAACAAGGAGAAAAAGGAAGAGCGTAATGTGATGCTCAACGCATCTGATGCCAACAAGCCTCGTGAAATCCAGATAGGATTGCCAAGCGAGGATGTAACCGTATATGAGAACGGTCTTCCTGCCGTTTACTCTTCTTCCGTACACAGACTGTCTGCCCATTGGCGTAGCGATGCTTCACTGAAAGGTACCGACTTGATGACTCCATCTGAGTCTGCCATTGCTACAGGTAATATTGCATACGCAGTTTCTTCTTTCAGCGAGTTGGGACAGAAAGAGTTCAAGGGCAAGCTCAACTATAAGGCAAACCATTTTGGTATGCAGAATGTAGATCTCAACCTGTCTGGTGGAATCGGTGACAATTGGCTTTATACTGCCAGTATGTATCAGAATTTCGATCCAGGTAGTTTCAAGCTTCGCTTTACTGATTATGCCGACCGTACCCAACTTTATCATTTCGGTATCACTCGCATCTTGAATGATGGAAAGGGACGTGTCTCCTTATTATATAAGTATTCCAACAGCAAGAATCCTGCAATTTTGCCAATGCCGCACCATTTATCTATTCAGGCGACGGCAGTATCAAGAAGATTGATGGCTTTGACCCTGGTATGGACTCATACGTGCAGCGTCAAGGTTCTTTCCAATACTTGAATACAAAGTCAGGAAAGATGGAGACATGGAATATGAGCGATGGCAGTGAGAATCATGCCAACGAGATTGCCTCATCAGTCAGTATCAGTTTGATAATGGATGGTTGTGGAAATTCAACGCCAAGTATATGAATGCTCCACGTGCCAATTTTGTGGATTACGGAGGAAGTACCATCTCTCAGGTGAGCGAGGCTGATGGCTATCAGCTTTCTGATGGGTCTGCCTACAGTGGTTACATAGAAGGTCGTCGCACCTGGTTGCATGTTGGTAAGGTGAGCAATGCGCTTTTGACTACCGAAATTTCCAAGCAGTTGAACAACCATAAGTTAATGATTGGTTTGAACGAGTGGTATTACCATCTCAATTACTATTCCTCTTCGTTCCAGTGGGCAGGCACCGTAGAAGCTTATCCACGCACATTGAGCCAGATGTATGTCAATCCGCTTGATCCTACACAGACAGCCCGTCGTTCTGAGACTTTCGGTTATAATGAGTTGAGTCCTGAATATACCAAGGTTCAGAGAACAAGTTGGCACTCTACTTTACCGACGAATGGAAGGTAAGTCCTAAGTTCAAGGTGTTCTATGGTGGTAGATTGGAGTACTACCGCATGTCTGCCGAGCAGATTTCTACTCCACGTTTCTCAGGATTCCACATGGGTAACTATAATACATACGCCACTGCTGCTGATGGTTCTGTTGTTGCTTCCGAGCACAGCATCGAAGCAAAGAACGTAACCAAGGATAAATTGAATTATGCAGCCACCTTGCAGTTGACGTATAACCTTACCCGCCAGTTTGGTCTGACAGCCGATGCTACCATCGCCACCCGTTTCCCACGCATCAGCGAGTATGCAGGAACAGGTCCTACCGAGGAGCAGTATAAGCGAGTAACCATCCCACTGATTCGTGGTGGTATTTTCTACAAGAATGATTGGATTGACCTTTCTTCAATGGTGACCTATATTTCCAAGTCGAACAATATCGACCAGCAGAATCTTACCAACCTGGCACAACAGAGGGCAAGACAGTGTTGCTCATCTATAATATCCAGACTTGGGTTGGACAACCTCGGCAGAAATCAATCCGTTCAAGAACTTCCACATGCATGCACTCTTCACTTATCAGAAGCCGGTGTATAAGAACTATAATGCGAGCGTAACGTTCAGTGATGGTCAGTCTATGGGTGTGAATGCCAATAACATGATTGTCAAGGAGATTCCTCAGGTTCTTATCGAGTTGGACCCTAAATACGACATCACCAAGAATCTGAATGCCTGGTTGAGCTTCCGTTACTTCGGCAAGACCTATGCCAACCTTCAGGAGGCTCTCTATTTCAATGGTCACTGGGAGACTTTCGGCGGAATCAACTGGAATGTGAACAAGAAGCTGAGCCTTGGCGTGAGTGTCATCAATATCTTCAACGAGAAGGGTGCCAAGGGTACCATTAGTGGCTCTGAACTGATTACCAAGCAGGAAGCCGGAAAATATGAAGGCAAGTACATGAGTGGTAGCTATCTCCGTCCGTTCACGGTAGAATTCTCTGCAGGAATCAAATTCTAAGATAATAACGAAAGAATTATAGCGTTTAATTATAACAAAGCAATCACGTAAAAACCAAAGAACGATGAAAAAGGTATTTATGATTATCGCAGCGATGTGCATGACGTCTATCATGGCATCTGCTCAAAAGACCATCAGAGTGTCAACAGACAAGACCGACCTCGTGATGCAGGTTTCTCCTAAGGGTCGCCTCTACCAAGTGTATCTGGGCGACAAGTTGAAGAATCCTTCAGATTACAATCATCTGAAGTGGGATGTATATGCGGCTTCTGATGGTTCCGTCTGCCAGCGAGGTCATGAGGTTTATGCATCCTCTGGTGCTGAAGATTTCTTCGAGCCGGCAGTGGCAGTGACCCACGCAGATGGTAACATGACCACCTATTTGTATTACCAGTCTTCTGAAGAAAAGGCTATCAGTGGAGGTGTTGAGACCATCATCACGCTTAAGGACAAAGTGTATCCGCTGACCGTGAAACTCCACTATGCAGCTTACCCTAAGGAGAACGTCATCAAGGCGTGGAGCGAAATCTCTCATAAGGAGAAAGCTCCGGTTACGCTTTGGAGATATAGCTCAACAATGCTTTATTTCAAGGCAAACAAGTATTTCGTTACCAGTTATCATAGCGACTGGGCTAAGGAAGGACAGCCTGAGACTTGCCTGTTGACTGCTGGTAAGAAAATTGTTGATACCAAGTTGGGTACCCGTGCAGCCATGCATGAGGAGCCGTTCTTTGAACTGGGATTCGATGAGCCAGCCAAGGAGAATGAGGCAAGGTGATGCTTGGAACCATCGGATGGCCTGGCAACTTCCGTTTTACCTTCGAGGTAGATAATGTGGGAGTTCGTGTTATTCCTGCCATCAATCCATACGCCTCTAATTATAGCTGAAGCTGGTGAGACGTTCACTACTCCTGAGTTTATCTTTGCCATGAGTGATAATGGTATCGGTGAGGCTTCCCGTAATTTGCACAATTGGGCTCGTCAGTATCAGGTAAACATGGGTAAGGAAGATCGCCTTACGCTCTTGAACAACTGGGAGAATACCGGCTTCGACTTCAACCAGCAGAGTCTTGCTGAGTTGATGAAGGATGCCAAGGACCTGGGTGTAGATATGTTCTTGCTTGATGATGGTTGGTTTGCCAACAAGTATCCTCGCAAGGACGACCATGCAGGTCTCGGCGACTGGGAGGCTACCAAGAGCAAGCTGCCTGATGGAATACCAGGATTGGTAAGAGATGCCAAAAAAGCTGGTGTAAAGTTTGGTATTTGGATTGAGCCAGAGATGGTGAATCCTAAGAGTGAACTCTTTGAGAAGCATCCTGACTGGGTCATCATGCAGCCAAAGCGTGATACCTATTATTACCGCAACCAGCTGGTACTTGATATCAGTAATCCTAAGGTACAGGATTATGTGTTCGGCATCGTGGACCGTATTATGACGGAGAATCCGGATGTGGCTTACTTCAAGTGGGACTGCAACAGTGTGATTACCAATATCTATTCTCCATATCATAAGGAGAATCAGGGTAATTTCTATATCGATCATGTGCGTGGTATCTACAAGGTGCTTACCCGTATTCATAAGAAGTATCCTAAGTTGCCGATGATGCTCTGCTCTGGCGGTGGCGGCAGAATGGATTACGAGATGCTGAAGTATTTCACTGAGTTCTGGTGTTCAGACGATACTGATCCATACGAGCGCCTCTACATCCAGTGGAGCCTGTCAAAGTTCTTCCCAGCCAAGACCATGGTTCGCATGTAACTAACTGGAACAAGAATACCAGTGTGAAGTTCCGCACCGATGTTTGCAGTTCATGTAAGTTGGGCTTTGATATCGACCTCAAGTCGCTTTCTGGTGATGACTACAAGTTTGTGCAGAATGCTGTTAAGAACTACGATAGCATGAAGCCTATGATTCTCGAGGGCGACCAGTATCGCCTGGTTTCTCCATACGAAGGCAACCACTGTGCCATTAACTATGTAAGTAAGGACAAGCAGCGTGCCGTTCTCTTTGCTTAGACTTGCATCCACGCTACAAGGAGCCTGTGATGAATGTGAAGATGCAGGGATTGGATGCCAATAAGGTTTATACCGTAAAGGAGACTAATCTGATGCCTGGCAAGGAATCTGATTTGGAGTGCAATGGTAAACATTATAGCGGTGACTATCTGATGAAAGTCGGCTTGAATGTATTCAGCCAGACCGATGGAACCAGCCATGTATTGGTATTAGAATAACGTATCAACTATTCATAATAAAAACGAAAAGCAGCAAGTCTATATAAATAGGCTTGCTGCTTTTTAGGTTTCTGTATTTCTTATCCCTAATGATTTTACTTGTTTAACGGTCTTGCCACAAACTCGGTATGAAGGGTTTCCATCGGATGTTCCTTCAGATTGATGAGAATGTTTGGCGTATTGCCGTTGGCGATGATTACCTTAATGCCGGCATTGGCTACATCGTGGGCGGTCTTTACCTTTGATGTCATACCGCCTCTGCCGTGGCTGCTCTTGCTGGCAAGGATATACTCGCTGATGTCGCGGTCGTAATAAACCGATGGATGATGCGGGTGGTAGGCTCGCTTGGGTCGCCATTGTAGATGCCATCCACATTACTTAATAGAATCAAGGTGTCGGCATTCATCATCTTGGCAATCAAGCCAGACAACTCATCGTTATCCGTAAACATCAGCTCGGTGATGCATACGGTATCGTTCTCGTTGACGATAGGGAGCACGTTGTTTTCCAGCATCACCTGCATGCAGGCTTCCTGGTTCTTATACTGCTCTTCGGCACCGAAATTCTCCTTCATGGTCAATACCTGACCTATCTTGATCTTGTATTCACGGAAAAGGTTGTAATAGAGACCTACGAGTTTCACCTGTCCGATGGCAGAGAACAGCTGGCGCTGCTCCACGCTGTCCAGATGGTGGTCAACATGCAGTTCAGCTCTTCCGGCAGCCACGGCTCCAGAAGAAACCAGAATCACCTCATATTCGTGCTTTCTGAGCCAGACAATCTGATCCACAATTGCCGACATTCTCGTTACATCCAATTTTCCGTCTTCTCGGGTCAGCACGTTGCTGCCCACCTTTACTACGATTCTTTTTCCCATTTTATGCTGATATTTAGTTGTAGCAAGGAATCTGTTGTTTCAAATTCCTTGCCCCTTCAATCATTATTTCTTTTTATTGTCTTTTTCTCGAATCTCTACTCTTCGAATCTTGCCCGAGATGGTCTTTGGCAGTTCATCTACGAATTCATGATGCGAGGATATTTATAAGGAGCAGTCTCGTGCTTCACATGATCCTGTAGCTTCTTGATGAGGTCTGGACCTGCCATACCCTTGTATTCATCCTTCAGTACGACGGTAGCCTTGACTACCATACCGCGGATTGGGTCTGGCACACCGGTGATGGCGCACTCTACAACGGCAGGGTGAGTCATCAGAGCATTCTCTACCTCGAAAGGACCGATACGGTAGCCCGAGCTCTTGATCACGTCGTCGATTCTGCCCTCAAACCAGAAGTAGCCTTCCTCATCACGCCAAGCCATATCGCCCGTGTGATAGTAACCATCATGCCAAACCGATTTGGTCTGCTTTTCATCACGATAGTAATATTTGAAGAGACCGATAGGCTTGTTGTCGCCGATGCGGATGCAAATCTCGCCCTTTTCACCATCCTCGCATTCCGTCATGTCTGGGCGGAGGATGTGAACATCATATTGTGGATTTGGCTTGCCCATGCTTCCTGGCTTTGGCTTGATCCAAGGGAAGGTTCCGAGTGTCATCGTGGTCTCGGTCTGTCCGAAGCCTCGTAAATCTGAACACCAGTCAGCTTCTGGAAGGTTTCTGCCACGGATGGTTCATTGCCTCACCCGCTGTGGTGCAGTATTCAAGACTGCTGAGGTCATACTTCGAGAAATCTTCCTGAATCATGAAGCGATAGATGGTAGGAGGAGCACAGAAAGAGGTGATGTGATACTTCTCAATCTGGCGCATGATCTTATCAGCCGTAAACTTCTCGTGATCGAAGACGAAGACGGTGGCTCCCGCAAACCATTGTCCGTAGAGCTTGCCCCATACTGCCTTGCCCCAACCAGTATCGCTACGGTAAGATGGATGGAGTTCTCGTGGAGATTGTGCCAATATACACCCGTGGTCAGATGACCGAGGGCATAGAGGTGATCGTGTGCCACCATCTTAGCTCGCCAGTGGTTCCCGATGTGAAGTACATCAGCAGGGTATCCTCGTTAGAGTTTACATGTTCCGGGCGAACGAAAGGAGCACATTCGTTCCATTCCTTCATCCAGTCGTGGAAACCTTCTGGGATATCCGGACCGATACTGATTAGGGTCTTGACGGTAGGACTCTCTGGCATTGCCTCTTTAATTTGCTCCACTACGTAATCATCGCCGCAGCAGATAATCGCCTTTACGCTTGCTGCATTGTTGCGGTAAACGATGTCGTGCTTGGTAAGCATGTGGGTAGCAGGGATGGCTACGGCGCCCAGCTTGTGGAGACCGAGCATGGCAAGCCACCACTGATAGTGACGCTTCAGAATCAGCATCACCTTATCATCGTGACTGATACCGAGACTCTGGAAGTAAGCGGCAGCCTTGTCGCTCTGCTCCTTCAGGTCCTTGTAAGTGAAACGGATTTCCTCACCTCGTTCGCTTGCCCAAAGCAGTGCCACGTGGTCTGGTTTGATCTTTGCCCATTCGTCCATCACGTCGTAGGCAAAGTTGAAATCTTCTGGTATGATAAACTCCAGATGTTCCTTGAAGTCTTGCTCTGAAGTGAATTTTGTCTGTTTTAGAAATCTCTCGATCATAGTTACTCTTCTAAATAATGATATAAGGAAACTTAAATGATGATGCAAAGAAACTTGGCAGGCTCACCATTAAGTGAGCGGAAACAATGCGACTTTCTACTGTCGAAGTAGATGCTGTCGCCTGGGTTCAGCACCATTACCTTCTCTTCGATGGTAACTTCCAGCTGTCCCTCTATCACATAATCATATTCCTGTCCGTCGTGTCCGTTCTTGTTCGGCTTCTTGTCGCCTGGCAACGGATCCACCTGTACCATGAACGGATTCACCTTTCTATCCTTGAATCCTACGGCAAGGCTCTGGTATTTATACTGGTTGTTGCGGTCAATCTCCGGTCCCTGTCCTTGCGGGTTACGTAGTATCCTTCATGCGAGGTTCCTCACCGAAGAGTAATACGTCGAGGTCGATGCCGTATTTCTTTGAAATTTTTGAAAGTCGATACACAGAAGGGTCGGCTTCTCCCGACTCAATCTTGAGATAGTGGTCAAGACTGATTTCGCAAAGTTCTGCCACTTCCTCAGCTGGAATGTTGAGAACCTCGCGGAGACCTTTCAGTCTTTCACCGATTTGCTTGATAGCTTCGTCCATAATCGAATATTTTATTGGTTGTTTTATCTTTTTCCTGCCAGCAAACCATTGATCACTGCGCTGGTAAAGCCGCCCTGTTCCATGGTGTTGAGGCCCTTGATGGTGCAGCCGCTAGGAGTAGTAACCTTATCAATGGCAGCCTCTGGGTGTTCGCCAGTTTCCTGAAGCAGTTCTACGGCACCCTTGATGGTCTGCAAGACAATCTTCTGGGCATCCTTTGCCTTGAAGCCCATCTCTACGCCGCCTTCTACATTGGCTCTTACATAGCGCATGGCGTAAGCGATGGCACACGACATGGCGGTAGCTGCTGGGAAGAGACGCTCTTCCATGATGAGGCTTTCGCCCAATTCATCGAAGATTTCTGTAATCTGCTGGATTTCTGTAGCAGATGCATCTACAGGAGTGATGAAGGTCATCGACTGCTTGTAGGCGATAGCGATATTTGGCATCACGAGGAAGAAGGTTGGGGTGATACCATCCTTATCTAGCCACTCCTTGATATTGGCTGATGGCACACCGGCTGCAACGACCACGAGTTTCTGACTCTTGTAGTTGAGTGCATCCTTGATACCCTTCAATGTCTTCTCCACGCACCATGGTTTTACTACCACGCATACGATGTCTGCGCCGTGGCAAGCCAACTGGTTGTCGAGAGTTACGCTGGCTCCTTCGCTTGCGAGTGATCCAATACTGGTTGGTTATGGTCTGATACCGTAATATCTGATGGAGTGAACTTCTCGCTCTGCAAGAGTCCTTCTGCCATAGCACCGCCCATAGCACCTGCTCCGATAATTGTTATTTTCATTTTCGTCTTATAGTTAAAATGCAATTACGGTGCAAAGATACTACTTTTATCTGAAAATAGAGTGTCTATAGACGATTTTTTAAGAAAGTACGCTTGTTTGCTGACGATATTTTAAGAAATTTGCTAGTTTACTCCCATTCTGGAAGTATCTACGTCCTTGGTTCTCTTTTCCTTGTACTTGCCTATCTTATAGATGATGGAGATGGAGCAGATGCCCAATCTTGCTTGATGTTCATGTGGTAGTCTTGATTGCCTTGTACTGATTTTGTAGAGAATCCCTCGTTGAAGATGTTGCTGCCTTTAACCACAATGCTCCATTTATCATTATCGGAAGCCCATCTCAATATAGCAATCAAGAGAAAGACTGATTTGATGTCATAGAGTCCTTGAATGGCTTTCGACTGATAGAATGGGTTAAGTATGAAATGGATGTGATGGCTTCGGCTAAGCTGCGGATAGATTTCCGGCAAGAATGGCAGAGATATGTTTGCGATTGAAGGGCAAGTCAAAGAAATCGTTACTCTTGTCATGTCTGTAGATTCCTGTTGCCGAAACACTTCCGTTCATCCAATTGCCTATACCGAAAGTCGTCGATGCTCTAATGCCTATAGTATGATTATAGTCGAAATTGGTCTCCTTCATAATGACTGCCAGGTGGTCGGTAGTCTGATAAGGCAACTGCACAGAATAGTTGGGTTGGAACTCTGCAAATGCCATCAATGTATGGCGACTTTTGATCGTCCACATCAAGTTGGTCTCGTATGTAGAGTAAGGCTTGAGATGAGGATTTCCCCATATCTCCATATAGGTAGAGGCATAGTAAATGCTGCTCATAGTTGACCAATAGCTAGGAAACTGTGAGCTGGAACTGAAGGATAAGTTGAGTATGTTGCTTGGATTGGCTTTCCACGATGCATTAAGTGTGGGATAAATATGCCATTTGTTCCATTGTGGAGAATGGTATTGCTCTGCTTCGGCAGAGGCTTCCAAGCTGATTTGCTCGTTTATCTGTTTGCTTATGCCGCCATAGAAACTCAAGATTTTTTCTTCGATATTCACCTGGCTAGTTGCATCTGGAATTTCTGCTCCATCCTTGTTGGTCGTGGCTTGGTAGCTTCTGTTGTTGCTGTTTTGGAATTTCATACCATACGACAGTTCCCAACCTTCTTCAATGAGTGGGATTGATCGGCGGTGAAAAGCCATTTGTCTATTACCTGCTTGCTGTTTGTGTATAGAATACGATCTTCGTCAAGTATTGTTCCTTCCAGATATTGCTGGCTGGGGTTTTGGTAGTTGAGATAGGATATGCCTATTTGTAGTCCAAAGGGCAGGTTGTAGTTGGCATCTACATTGTGCAGGTAGGTATGCTCATTGCCCTGTTGCTGGGATGTGCCTGTTCCCATCGTTTCATGATGAGGCTGGCTGCTGTCCCATTTTCCTGTATATGCCAGGGATAGCTGGTGGTTATCAGTAATGGCATAACTCAGTCCCATACGATAGTTGTGAGTTAATCCTGGGGTTTTCTGTGAGGTCTTGTCATGATACACTACTCGTTTCCCTTGAAGGGGATGATTGGCATTGGTAGTAGTTTCACCGTATGATGTTCCATCTGTAAATGAATACATGGCATCCAGACCGAATTTTCCTTTTTGGAACAGCAGGTTGCCTTTGCCTTCCCCTTCTCCGTATTTGCTTTGGCTCCAGATGCTTTGTATTTGTCCTGAAAGCAGGTTCTTTCCTACATAGTCTTTGGTAATTAGGTTGATGACCATTCCACGAACATGTAAGCGTGCTGGCGCTGCCAGCATCACTTCGGCTTTGGCTAATTGTGATGCGGGCATGGCTTTTAATCGCTCTGCCAGTTGTGCGTAATTGAGCGTGTTGGTTTGCCGTTGATGATGAGAGTCAGTTCCTTTCCTGCATAATTGATGTTGCCGTTTAGTTCGTTTACTCCTGGTATTCGGGTAAGGGCATCATAAGCGTTGTCTGCCGGCATTTTCTCTATGAGCAGTGGCATGTTGTAAACCAACTGTCCTCTTTCTGCCTTGACGATAGGACGTGTCGCCTTGACGAAAACCTCTGGCAGGTTTTGCATCATCATCTGGGCGGTAAGCGTGTCTTTTGTCTCTTCGTTTTGAGCGCAAAGGGGCTGGCTCAGCAATAATGCTGAACCTAAGATAAAATTTATTTTCATGTATTTATGTGAGTTTGATGGTTATTGCTTGAGTTGCTCTTTGGCTTTGGATATGAGTTGCGCTGCCTCTTTTTATCTTCCAGTCTGTTTGCATTTGCTAAGAATATCTGGAGATGCAGTTTCGCTTTCAGCTTGTTTTTGGAAGCGATGAACATTTGGGCGGCATTGTAATGGTTGAGAGGATTATCTTCCTCATCGTATAAGGTGCATAACTCAAAGTCACGGGCAGCGTCTGCATATCGGTTGTGTTGAAAATGTAAGTCGGCTAGCCATTTATAGGTTCGCAATGCTCTGTCTTTTGGCAAGGAAACCTCTAACGACTGGTTGAAATGAACCATAGACAATGAATCCATGCAGAAGGATTTTTCTATCAAAGCCAAGTGGAAAAGGCAAGTGGCATTGTCGTTTTTGAACTGAACTGCTTTCTGGTAATGTTTCAGCGCCTTTCCATTGTCCGGCAGGTCCTCATAACAGAGGCCAAGGATGAAATTGGATTCGAAATTATCAAATCCTTGCGCTATCAGTTTCTCATACAAGGGTATAGCCTCATCGTATTTGAATTGCATGAATAGGGAATAGGCATATTCCTTGTTGACATATAAGTTCGTGGAATCACATTGAGAAATGTAATTCTTCGCTACTTTTCTGCTCTGTCTGGTTTGTTCACCCCATTGTAATGCACTGCAAGTGAAGCGATAATTTCACTGTCGTATGGGAATAAGAATGCGATACGTTCACCCAGAGAGAAACCTTGTCATTGTTATTCTGATTGAGATACGCATAATAGTACATTCGCATGTCTTCGTGGTTGATGCTGTCTGATGGAATCTTGTCTAGGCAAGAAATGCAGGCGGTGTAGTTGCCTACTTTCCGATAGCAGGAAGCCAGTTTCCTGCGTGCTCCCAGGTGAGACGGATTTGCTTCCAGATACTTTTGGTAGTGTTGGGTTGCATGAAACACATCATATCTACTCAAACAACTATCTCCTTGTTGAAGTAGATTAGCTGCGGTCTCGTTGGCCTTGGCATTCATTGCCATACATAGCATAATATAAGGATCAATCTAAACTGTTTCATTGTTTTTGCTGATTATTTCTTTCTTACCCTAAAATCCGCAACTATCATCCAATACACGATTAAGGGTAGATTTATGAGTCGTTAGTAGCAGCTTTCAGTAAAAAGCAACAGCACAACATCAATATGTAGCCACCATCCCCTTACCCCACGA
>ENA-OQCS01000544-OQCS01000544.1-human-gut-metagenome-genome-assembly--contig:-NODE-544-length-20860-cov-2.461679_pt1 | contig 20860 bp, 38 predicted proteins | sample MGYA00242757_ERZ504575 | MGnify/ENA primary metagenome ERZ504575 (study PRJEB26092, sample SAMD00036297) | human gut metagenome | host: Homo sapiens | study: EMG produced TPA metagenomics assembly of... | reverse complement strand
ATGACCGCGATGCGTCGTGCGCCGCGACGACACCTCCTCGACGCTGGGCAGTGGCCAGCGTTTCATCGCGGCCAGGGCGCCACGATGCAAGCGGTAGCCGGTCGAGCTGCTTGAGCTGTTCAGGGGATGCCACGTACACGGGAATGTCGGTGCCCCAACGTTGTCGATGCGTGCGAAGGTTTCCGACATGCCTCCGATCCACGGTTCTTCGACAAGCAGGGAAATCGGTTCCCGGTCGGCGGTCAGCGCGCGATCGATGACTTTCGGCGATTCCGCGATGAACAGGCCCTTGCTGGGTTCAAGCTTGTTGCGAAGCTGGATTTCCGTGAGATTCGTGTATGCCGACACGCGCTCGTCGTCAATGGAATCAAGATGGATGAACTGCATGTGATCGATCTTTCGCCGAATAGCTTTCAGATACAAGAAAACCCCTTGTTTCCAAGGGGTTTGCTGGTGTCCGGAGCGGGACTTGAACCCGCACGCCTGTATAAATAGGCACTAGCACCTCAAGCTAGCGCGTCTACCATTCCGCCACCCGGCAGGTGCGTTGCTCAGCGGCAACAAACGAAAACTATAGCAGATGCTCGGTGTGATGCAAGTCTCGGCGTGTCGCGCGGAATTACGCCATTGGTATCCGAGGTGCTGGTAGGCTCTGAAACTATGACTGATGCCCTTTTCCTGCTTGATACGGAACATGATGATGTGCCGGTGAACAGTGACGAATTGAACGCCGGATGGAAATTGACGTTGCCCCAGTCGGTGCGTCGACATGCCATTCAGGCCATGCGTCTGAAAGACGGTGACGAATTGCAGCTTTCCGACGGTAAAGGGCTACGTATCCACGCGGTGTTGCGCGATGCGCAACAAGGAATCGCGGAAGTGTCGAGCTTCGGCAAGAACCGCAGCTACCACCAAACTCGCTTTGATCCAAGCGCTGGCGAAAACAGGACACGATGAGCAGGCCATCGACACCGCAACGCAGATCGGTGTGGATGAGGTGATTCCATGGCAGGCTGATCGTTCCATCGCCAAATGGAAGGCGGGGCGCACCGATAAGAAGTGGCGGCAAGTGCTTGATGCCGCCACTGAACAATCCCGACGCTCCTGGACGCCGGAATTGGGGGAGTGCGTGACCAGCAAGCAGTTGATTGCCATTTGCAAGCGTGCCTGTGTGCACGGCGACATGGTGATTGTGCTGCACCAGGATGCTACCAAAACTTGGAGCCAGCTGGAGGAAGCGATCGCGGTGCTTTCCGACAAATGCTTGCAGGACGGGCGCCAGCGCACCGTGTACGTGGTGGTCGGCCCGGAAGGCGGCATCAGCGATGCTGAAATCGAATCCTTCACCAATGCGGGAGCTGAAGCATGCGTGCTTGGAAGCAATATTCTGCGAGCGTCGACAGCTGGTCCCGTCGCGTTATCGCTGCTCGCACGGGCGTTGGGACGATTCATCTGACGCCACACGCCGGCGAAATGCGGCGGATTATCCCGGTTGCGCAATAGCATGGGTACCGAAGGACAACCAGCATTAAGGAGCATTATGAGCGACAAGGATTGCCTGTTCTGCAAGATCATCGCAGGAGAAATTCCAAGCGAAAAAGTGTATGAGGACGATACCACCTACGCATTCAAGGACATCAATCCGAAAGCCAAAGTACATGTGCTCGTGGTGCCTCGCAAGCATTATGCGAACGTGGCCGAGCTTGCGGCGGCCGATCCCCAGCAGCTCGCCACATGGCTCAGGTCGCGCAAAATATCGCCGACCAGGAATTCCACGGTGCCTTCCGCCTGATCTTCAACACCGGAATTGATGCTGGCCAGACGGTATTCCACGTGCATGCTCACGTGCTGACCGGCGAAAAGCTTGACGAATAATCTTCCCTTTCCCCATATATCGACGTCAGAAGAGGTTTTGTGGCCACTACTACACGTACCATCGCGATTCCGCAGCAGCTTGACCCGGTGACCGTGCTCGGACCGGTCGACGAGGTCCTTCGGGAAGTGGAACGTGCGTTCCCCGACTTGACCATTATCGTCAGAGGCAACCGCATCGCGATCATGTCACGTTCCAGCAAATCCGAATCCCAAGCCGCACAGGCCGAGCATGTGATCGAAAACATCATCCAAGCCGCATATACGGCTCCGATGGACGCCGATACGGTGCGACGCATGCTCGATCAAAACGTGTTGAAAAATCCTGTGCGTGCTACTCGCCCGGGCCATGGACGTGTAGTGGAGGAACTACGGCTGGCCGATCGGCAACAGGAGCATACCTCCAATCGCGAGAATCATGCGGACCGACGCAAACCGCATGTGCGGAGTGATCACCTTTGCGCTCGGCAAGCCGGTGCGTGCCAAAACGGCTGGTCAGATCACATATGTCAATGCCATCGAATCACATACCATCACATTGCCATCGGACCGGCAGGCACCGGCAAAACATACCTTGCAGTGGCGAAAGCGGTACGCGCATTCCAAGATAGGCAGGTGCGCCGCATTATCCTGACCAGACCAGCCGTCGAGGCGGGAGAAAGCTTGGTTTTCTTCCCGGCACATTGAACGAAAGTCGATCCATATCTGCGTCCGCTATATGATGCGCTTTCTGACATGCTCGGGGCGGACCAGCTCAAGCGCTACATGGACGACGGCACCATCGAAGTCGCACCGCTCGCATACATGCGTGGACGCACGCTCAACGATGCATTCGTGATCCTCGATGAAGCGCAGAACACCACCGAACAACAAATGAAGATGTTCCTGACCCGACTAGGCTTCAATACGAAAATGATTATCACCGGCGACGTGACGCAGGTCGATCTGACAGTACCGAAATCCGGGCTCGCCACCATCGAACGCATCCTTGACGGCATTGACGACATCGCATTCGCCCACCTCAAACCGGAAGACGTAGTGCGACACGCGCTTGTCGGCAAAATCGTCGCAGCGTACGACCGGCACGCGGCCATTGCCGGCGACCACAGCAGACACGCCACGGGCAAAACCACATCCAGGCAAACAAGCGAGCAAATCGAAAGGAACGCTGAATGAGCGTCGAGGTAACCAACGAAACCGTCTGGCAAATTGACGGCAAGGTGTTCTCCGATCTTGGCATATGGGTGATGGACCAAATGCGGGTCAGCACGCAATCCGACCTGACCATCATGTTCGTAGACCCCGATCCCATCGCCCAACTGCACATGCGTTGGATGAATCTTGAAGGCCCCACCGACGTGATGAGCTTCCCCATGGACGAGCTGCGCCCAGGAGACGGCCGAACTGTGATGGAAGGCGTGCTTGGAGATATCGTGATTTGCCCGTGGGTGGCTGCGCAGCAGGCGCTCGCGGCCGGACATAACACCATGGAGGAAATGATGCTGCTGACGATTCATGCATCCTCCACCTACTCGGATACGACCATGCCACCCCAGAACAGGAGCGTCAGATGTTCGGTCTGCAGCGACAGCTGCTACTCACCTTCTTCGCGCTTCGCCAGGGAGCGGGGACGCAGGCCATCCTTCCGCCGGATACGCCGGACGCGCTCGCCGAATGGGATAGGCAGCATGGCACGGGACGCAGATCGCCAAATAATGATTGACGTTGCCGGTAGCATATCGTCCGGCATGATGGGGGCTGAATTATGCAGGCAACAATGATTGCGATGATCGTGGTGCTCGCCGTGGTGGCGCTGCTGTTGGTCTGGCTGTCGCTTTCAATGGCCGCGACTGAAGGCGCTGTGGGACGTGTGACCAGGGCGAGCCTGAATAACCTTATTCTCGAAATTCAAACGGATGCCGAGCTTTCGCAATTCATACGCGACAAGAAAATCAGGCGCATTCATAAGGTTCAGCGGTTGGTGGCCGATCGCTATGCCACCGCCGGATCGTGCGCGTTCTTCCGCATCTGCTGCAATGTGGTTGATGGTGTGCTCGTGACGGTGATTGCGGGCATGTTGGACGCTCCACTATGGGCCGAATTGCTTGCCGGATTTGTTTTTGCCATCGTCATTGCGGTGATTTCGCTGTTGGTGCGTCCGCGTAGTGCCGGGGCATCCAAGCCAGTCGACATTATGCTGCAGCATGTGGATGCTGTTTCCATTGCGGTTCTATTAACCCCATTCGCAAAATCGGGGGGCAAAAAGGCGCGAAGCGTCGCGGCAGTGATCTTTCCGACGACGAGGAGCTCGAAAAAATCCAGATCGAACAAGGACGGGCAACCATTGACCGTCTGGTCGAAGCCAACGATTTCGATCCTGAAGTTTCCGAAATGCTGCGCAATGTGCTCACGCTTTCCGAAACGCTGACTCGTGAGATCATGGTGCCGCGCACCGACATGATTTGCATCGAGCGAGACGAAACGTTGGAGAATATGCTTAAGCTTTGCTCCCGTTCCGGATTCTCACGTGTGCCGGTCATCGGCGACGATGTGGACGATCTGGTCGGCGTGGCTTATTTGAAAGATGCCGTGCGCGCGACGGCCTTCAACCATGCGGCGATGACACGCGAAGTCGAATCGATAGTTCGTGACCCCATGCTCGTGCCGGAATCCAAGCCGGTCGACGATCTTTTCCACCAAATGCAGCGCACACGCCAGCATGTCGCCATTGTGGTGGATGAATATGGCGGAATCGCGGGCATGGTCACCATCGAAGATGCCATCGAGCAGATTGTGGGCGAACTGGAAGACGAACATGATCGCACGCAACATGCCGATCCGGAACGGATCGGTGACAAGAAATGGAGCATGCCCGCACGCACGCCTATCGCCGACTTGGAAGAGATTTTCGAAATCGACATTGACGAGGATGATGTCGACACCGTTTACGGCTTGCTGACCAAGCTGTTGGGACGTGTGCCGATCGTCGGATCCTCCGCAGTCACTCGAGGCTTGCGCATGACCGCGGTCGACTCCGCAGGACGCCGCAAAAAAGTGTCGACCATTGTGGTGGAGCCGGCCCACGTCGAGGGCGTGGACGAAACTGAAACACGTAACGAAGAACATGCGGATGATGCCGAAAAGGCATCCGACAACGATAAGGATTCCAAAGACAAGCATGACTGACGCAGCAACAACCGAGACGACTTCCGACCATTCCGATTCCGCCACGCCCGTTCCATATCGGTCCGGTTTCGTTGCCGTGGTCGGGCGTCCTAACGTGGGCAAGTCGACGTTGATCAACGCGTTGATCGGTACGCAGATCGCCATCGCATCATCTCGCCCGGAAACCACTCGTAAAGCCATTCGTGGCATTTTAACCACGGATAATGCGCAGATCGTTTTGGTTGATACGCCTGGCATCCATCGACCGCGCACACTACTTGGGCAGCGTCTGAACGATGTTGTGGACGAGTCGCTCGCCGACGTGGACGCCGTTGCTTTCCTGCTGCCTGGTAATCAGGAGATTGGTCCCGGCGACAAGCGCATTTTGAGCCGTCTGCGTTCTGATTTCGCAGTCAAGCGAGATGATGGCACATTCAAATGGAAGGTGCCGCTGGTTGCCATCGTTACCAAGATTGACGAATTAAGCCGTGACGGGCTGATCAACAAGCTCATTGAAATCAACGAATTCGCCGACTTCACCGATATTGTGCCAGTCAGCGCGCTGAAGCATGACAATCTTGCGGAAGTCAAGAACGTGCTTATCGAGAACATGCCGGAAGGCCCGCAAATGTACCCGGCCGAGCAGATCACCGAAGAGCGTCCGGAAGAAACCATTGCGGAACTGGTCCGTGGCGCTTTCCTGGAAGAATTGGATGACGAGTTGCCGCATTCACTGGCCGTAGTCGTGGATTCCATCGAATATCCGGAAGACAACGATAGTGGCGAAGCTTACGATGCAAAGCCCACGTGATTGTGTCGATTTATGTGGAACGCGATTCCCAGAAACCGATCATCATCGGCAAGGGAGCGGAACATCTTGTGCGTGTCAAGAAGAAGTTGCGTACGCCGGTCAACCGTATTGTTGGACAGAAAGCCAAACTCGATTTGCATGTCAAGGTTGCCAAGGGATGGCAGTCGGATCTAAACAGCTCGAGAAGCTAGGCTTCTGATCTGCTTAGGATCCGCTTCGCAGCGAAGCTGCTCACTTCACCTAAGGACAGTCCACTGGACTGTCCTTTTGACGGTTCAGCCAAACAGCTCGAGAAGCTAGGCTTCTGATCTGCTTAGGATCCGCTTCGCAACGATTGCGTGGAAAATAATAAATGAGGTCTGATTCCCGTAGGAGTCAGACCTCATTCTGCTGTTTCGAAGACTACTTCTTCTTGGTGTACATCTGCGTATTCAGCAAAGTGGCATAACGCTTGATGACCTTCGGACGAATCACCTTCATGGAAGCGGTCATCAAACCATTCTCCTGAGTGAATTCCTCCGGCAGAATGATGAACTTACGTACGGACTCCGCACGGGAAACACCTTCGTTGGCCTGATCGACCCACTTCTGCACTTCCGCACGGACGGCGGCATTGTTGGCGGCCTCCTCCATGGGTATGTCGCGATTCAGCCCCTTGCTTTCCAACCACGGACGCAAGGATTCCTCGTCAAGCGTAACAAGTGCGGAAATGAATGGACGCTTGTCGCCAAGCACCAAGGCCTGGGAAACGAATTCGCAACGCTTGATAACCTCTTCGATCGGACCGGGCGAGACATTCTTGCCGCCTGCGGTGATGATGAGATCCTTCTTACGTCCGATGATATACAGGAAGCCGTCATCGTCGATACGTCCCAAATCGCCGGTACGATACCAGCCGTCTTCAGTGAATGAATCCTCGGAGGCTTCCTCGTTCTTGTGGTACTTCGGGAACACGGCGGTACCCTTGACCTGAATCTCCTCATCTTCGGCGATACGCAGCTCGAAGCCAGGGAAAGCCACGCCGACGGAACCCTGATGATAGGGCACACCAAGCGGATTGAACGCGCAAGGAGCCGTGGTCTCGGTCAAGCCATAACCCTCATACACGGGCACTCCGGCGCCACGGAAGAACGCCATAAGTTCCGGGTCAAGAGGAGCGCCGCCCGCCACGATCCACTGGGCACGTCCGCCGAGCACCTCGCGTAGCAAGTGTAGACCACCGGTCGAACGCCATACGGCGAGCCTTGGCCAAAGCTCCGGCCTTACCCTTCGCACTGACCTCCTTCATGTAATTCTGGGCTGCCACAACGGCTGCGGCGAACGCCACGCCCTTGGCGCCATGACCAGCCTTCTGCGAGGCCGCGTTATACACCTTCTCAAGAACACGCGGAACAACGATCATGACGGACGGCTTGGCGACCTGAAGATCGGCGATCAGCGTCTTGATGCCCTGCGCGATGTAAATATGCAGTTCGCTGGCTACGCAAATGTAGTTGATGGCACGTGCGAAAGAGTGCGCCTGTGGAAGGAACAGCAGCACGCTGTTCTTCCTCTCATGCAGCAGTTTCGGCATATACGCCGGAAGATTCAACGCGGTGGTGCAATAATGCTCATGGGTCATCTCCACACCCTTCGGCGCGGCGGTGGAACCAGAAGTATACACAATGGAGCACAGGTCGGTTTTCTTGATGGAAGCGATGCGCTCGTCAAGCTCTTCGTCGCTCACGCCGGAGCCGTAGGCCATGATTTCGTCGAGACCGCCGTTCTCGAAGCAGATAATGTGTTCCAGTGCCGGGCATTCCTTATCGGCACCATCGGCTTTGGCGCGCATATCGGTGGTCTCGACCACCAGCAGGCGGGAATCGGAATTATTGACGATATTACGGATCTGCTCCGCGGAATCCGTGTCGTAGATCGTGGCGAGCACACCACCACATGCCATGACGGCCGCGTCGAACACATCCCACTCGTACGAGGTACGGCACATGAACGCCACGCCGTCGCCCTTCTTAAGACCGTAATGCATCAGACCCTTGGCGATCTGACGAATATCGGCGAGCACCTCGTTGCCGGTTTGGTCACCCATTCGCCGTTCGTCTTATAGGTGTAGAGCGGCTCGTCACCCATACGCTCGGCTCGATCGGCGTAAATATCGTAGATGGTGGTGCCCTCGTCCAGCGGCGGCTTGCCCTCGGTTTTGGTGGTCAACAGACCGGTTTCCGGATCGAGGAACGTGGTGGATGGGAATCCTTCGCCCCATTCGACGGTGTGCGGAAGGTCGATATGGCCGTCGGGGGAGATGATGTTGTTCGGATCGTTGTAATCCGGAGTGTTGCCGGAATCGTCGCTGACGGGGTGAACGAAGTCACCTCCCAAACGCAGTGCCTTCTGCGCAAGATTTGCAGCTCGCTTGTTCAAAGAGGTGATGACGGACACGTGACTCTCCTACACATTTAAATCCAATATCTGTAGGATGATAGACCCATGAATGCGACACGTCACCTTACGGTAGCGTAGGGAAAGTGCGCATCCAGCGGGGCCTGCGTAAAGGAATTGCCATGCGATGCCATTCAATAGGTGAACTTTTCTTCATACAAAGGTGTGACCTACGTTACACTGGTGCGCTGTATCTGTTCATTTTGATTTCTTTAACGAGGAAGAAAGGGCACCTATGGCTGAAACAGCTGAAGCCACCGTGGTCTTCGGAGTTCTCAATGAGACCTCCGAACACGAGTCTCGTGTTGCTCTGACACCGGATATCGTAACGAGGTTGCGTAAATCGGGTGTTAACTGCCTGATCGAATCCGGTGCGGGCGTCGCATCGCATTATGTTGATGAGGATTATAGTAAGGCCGGAGCGCAGGTCGTCTCCGCCGATGAAGTGATTGCGCGTGCCGACGTGCTTGGTTTCGTCGATCGTCCGAGCAGCGCGCTGCTCGGACGCGTTAAGCAGGGTACCTGGATTATCGGTATGCTCGGTTCGTTCACCGACGCCGATTATGTCACTGCGATTGAAAAGGCCGGTCTGGTCGGTGTTGCCATGGAGAAGCTGCCGCGTCAGTTGAGCTCCGCGCAGTCTATGGACGAGATGACTTCTCAGAATTCCGTAATGGGTTATAAGGCGGCCATCGTGGCGGCCAACGCGTACGGTTCGTTCCTGCCGATGATGACCACCGCCGCTGGCACGATCCGCCCGGCCAAGGTGCTTATTCTTGGCGCAGGCATCGCGGGTCTGCAGGCCATCGGCACCGCCAAGCGTCTTGGCGCGGTTGTCACCGCGTACGATGTGCGTCCGGCTTCCAAGGGCGAAGTTGAATCCTTGGGCGCGAAGTTCCTGGATCTGGGTCTTGACTTCTCCAAGGGTCAGGGCGAGGGCGGCTATGCCCGTGCGCTGAGTGCCGAAGAGCAGGCCCAGCAGCAGGCTGCCGTCGATCAGAAGGCTGCCGGCTTCGATATCGTCATCACCACCGCAAGTTCCCGGCCGCAAGCTCCGGTTCTGCTGACCAAGGCTGGCGTGGCCGGACTGCACCGTGCGCTGTGATCGTCGACTGCGCGGCAAGCGACCTCGGCGGCAACGTCGAAGGTTCCACCGTCGGCACCCAAGTCACTGAAAACGGCGTGACCATCATCGGCGCTCCGTACCTGTCAAGCGGCGTTTCCACTACCGCATCCAACCTGCTGAGCCGCAATGTGGCCGATGTGCTTGCGCATTTCGTGCGTGACGGCAAGCTGGCCATCGATCTGAACGAAGAGCTTGACAACGCCATGGTCGTGGCCGGCCGCGGCGAGGAAGCCAAGAAGGAAGGGGAGTAAGCAATGGATATCGTTGTTGCGATTACTCTGTTCGTCCTCGCGCTGCTGATCGGCGTTGAGGTTATCGGCAAGGTGCCGGCCACCTTGCATACTCCGTTGATGTCGGGCGCGAACTCGATCCACGGCATCGTCATCGCCGGCGTTGTTATCGTCGCCGCGCATGCCACCAGCCGCTCGCCTGGGTGTTCATCTTCCTGGCTGCAGTGCTGGGCACGATGAACGTGGTCGGCGGCTATGTCGTCACCGACCGCATGCTGGAGATGTTCAAGTCCGACAAGGGCAAGAAGAAGGAAGAGGAGGCCAAGTAAATGGGTACCATGCTGAAATGCTGAGCACGCCGCTCGGCGTCATCGAATGGTTCGTCTATCTGCTGGCCGCCGTGATGTTCGTTATCGGCCTGCACTTGATGAACTCTCCGAAGACCGCTCGCAAGGGCAATATGGTCTCCGCTGTCGGCATGATCCTTGCCGTGGTCATGGCGTTCATTGTGCTGTTCGCAGGTGAGATCTCCAACGGATTCCAGCATGGCGTTGCCGTTGTGCTGCTGATAGCCGGCATCATCATCGGTGCCGTCGCCGGTGTGGTTTCCGCCAAGAAGGTCAAGATGACCGACATGCCGCAGCTCGTTTCCGTATTCAACACCGTGGGTGCGGCGCCGCCGCGCTTGTGGCTTTGAACGACATTCTGACCTCCGAGGGCACGCCTTCCATCGTGGTGTTGATCACCGCTGGGTTGGGCATCATGATCGGTTCCGTCACGTTCACCGGCTCGCTGATCGCCGCCGGCAAGCTGCAGGGCATCAAGTGGGTGAAGAAGCTGAACTTGCCGGGCAAGGGCTTCTGGAACATTCTGTTCGCCGTACTGACCGTCGTATCCTTCGTCATGCTGTGCGTGCAGCCGGGCCAGCGTCTGCTGTGGTCCGTGCTCACCACCGTGTTCGCGCTGTGCTACGGTCTCGTGTTCGTCATCCCGATCGGCGGCGCCGATATGCCGGTGGTCATTTCCGTGCTCAACGCCTGCACCGGTACTGCAGTGGCCATGTCCGGCTTGGCTATCAATAACATCGCTCTGATCGTGGCCGGCGCACTGGTTGGTGCCGCCGGTGTGACCCTGTCCATCGCCATGTCCAAGGCCATGAACCGTCCGCTGCTGTCCGTGCTTGCAGGCGGTTTCGGTGGTGCCAATGCCGCCGCTGGCGCTGGTGAGGGTCCGGAAGGCAGCATGAAGGAAACTTCCGCGGACGATCTGGCCGTACAGCTCGTATACGCCGAAAAGGTCATCTTCGTGCCGGGCTTCGGTCTGGCCCAGGCTCAGGCCCAGCGCGAGCTTGCTGATCTTGGTGTGCTCCTCAAGAACCACGCGTCGAAGTCTCCTACGCCATCCATCCGGTGGCAGGCCGTATGCCTGGCCACATGAACGTGCTGCTCGCCGAAGCCAACGTGCCGTACGAGGAGCTCGTCGATCTGGATGACATCAATCCGCAGTTCCCGCAGGCCAACGTGGCTCTTGTGGTCGGCGCCAACGATGTGACCAACCCGGCCGCACGCAAGCCGGCACCCCGGTCTCCGGCATGCCGATCCTCGACGTCGACAAGGCCCAGAATGTGGTGGTCATGAAGCGCGGTCGCGGTACCGGTTATGCCGGTATCCAGAACGAACTGTACTTCGAAGACAACACGCAGATGCTTTTCGGCGACGCCAAGGCAAGCCTGCAGGCCGTTATCGCGGCAGTCAAGGAGCTCATCAACTAACAGCTGAAACGTTGCGTTGATGCTTTTCCTGAAAGGTCTCTTCCGGTGAGGGAAGGGACCTTTTTGCATATGGTGATTTTCGTAAGATCAGGTCTGTTGCATGCGAATTGTGAGTTATCCACAGTCGTTATTCGCCTGTGGATATGGGTGGAGTTTTCCACATATCCACAGATTTTCAAGGTTCGGTGGCGCAAGATGATTTGAATATGAGACAGTAGGTGCACCCTACAACAAAGGAGTTGCACATGGCGGAAATAATCACTGGCCCGTTCCATATGGATGAACAGGGATTTTTGGCAACGATCGAAGAACTTATCGAGCGGTTTGATGGATACAGTTCTGGCAAATATCTTGCGGAATTGGGAAAAATCCACGATGAATACGGTGAGATCGGATCTCTTTCGCTTTTTGACGAAAAAGTCTGTGAACTGGGGAAGGAATTATTCTGCAGCACATCATGGGTGGCGAATCTGGCGTGGGCCATGATTTCGTTCGATTATGATCTGGTTGAGCATGATGCGAATTTTCTTGATGGATGCCGTAACATCGTGCGTAAGTACGGTATGAGCGTTTGGCTCTATGAAATGATCAATGACGCTTCGATAGCGGTGGCTTTGCAAAGGCCCAGCAGCAGAATGCCATTCCAGATTGGATTGACCTACACCAAGGATGTGTTTCGGAGAAGCAAGAAAAAGGGTGGAAAATACGCTACCAGCAAAAAGAAGAGACTGGCCTGCATGGCTGAATATTTGCAGGAAGTATATTGGCTGGCCGCGTACAGTCTGCTACGTTGGGGTGAGGAAGAGCCGCGTGCGGCCGATGTTGCGTTGATGGTGCTTGGATATGGCGGTATCGGCATGTGCATGCTGAGGGACGATCCGAAGTGGTGGATTCCGGATGCGATGAAGACTTCTCCTATCGAAATCTGTGCGACCATCTGCGCGATCTTAGAATTCAAGCCGATCTGGACTATGCTTGCAATGCCGACCTTGCCGAATCCATGTTGCTTGAATATCCCGCGTGTATGGATGCGCGATATCTGTACGATGCGGGGAAAATCGTGGAAGCGTATCGTGCTTTGTGGAACAAGCAGACTGAATCAGCTTCGCAAATCATGGAACGCGTTTACCAGAAGGGCGCGTATCAGGTGACGAACATTTGGAGGATCCGCTGTACCTGCATGATCTTGCCCTGTCGCTGTTGGGGGCAGTTGGCTCGCGGCCCCTTACTGAAGGGTTCCGGACTCGTGATGACAAGATGTTCCAGCAGGGAGTGGAAAGTCTGAGACGAACGACTGAATCCGTTAAAGGGATGGGGTTGGCGATGACATTGGGAGGGTATATCTGCTTCCCGGAACCGGAAAGTAGGGATGATGCGCTTTTCGCACCGCGAAAGGAGAAGAAACGATTAATGGACGCCTGTAACGGGCTTAGGGATTTGTCGGCAATGGTTGCGCTCTACCGTTTTCCAAGGGATATCGAATCCCTGCGTGCAACGCGTGCGCTTCTCGCCCATGACGCGAAGGGATATATCGATCTGATGGGTCCATACATGGGAAGCGCGGATGAGACGGGAGGAAACGAGGGGAGGCCGGTTTCAATCGGCGACTGATCGGCCTCTCAGATCGCGAACGTCAAAGCGTATGTATCATGGTTGTGCCGAGATTGAATGGCGGAACGTTCAGATGAACTTTGTCTCTTCGATCTCGGTGCATGCTATGCCGTATTGCTCCAACAATTCGCGAAATGCTTTTACGTATCTATCTGTGGCGAACTTCTGTGTGAATGACAGACAGAAGTTCTCGTTTACGTAATTCACTTCCACCAGCGTGGACGTCCAATCCGCATAGGCGTAACAATTTTGGACATGCCGTGCCAAAGAATCCCGATCGAACATTCCTGTATAACTGATGTCAGCCGTTGAACATCGCATGCTGATAACTTGTCTGCATATCTGTTTCTGGGCTTCCAGATTCGGCAGGCTCTCAAGATAGTGATTCAGCAAGTGGTTCCTGCCAGCTTGGGAATCAGTGTTTCAATATCGCACTCGTCTACCTGTTCATGGGGCATTTTCAGCTTGGTCCGGCAGATGCGGTCCTTGGCACAATCTTTGCACAGACCATCAGTGTGATCGTCGCGCTGGTGGTGATTCGTTGCAAGCAGAAAGGCATTCGTTTAAGGAAGGCTGATTTCAAGCCGAATCGCAATATGTTGGGCGGCATTCTCAGCATACGGACGTTCGTATATCGGCTTCATTACCCTGCCTTACTTGGAAATCGTATCGTCAAGGTGCGCAAACAGTGGGCGAGCCAACCATGCCAAGGGTAGTGATGCCAGTGCTGAAATCAGCAGTATAAGCCAAACCGTGCAATGTGCGTGCAGCCATCCGTAAAGCATTTGCCCGAGTGGCTGGGCGCATATCGTCAATGATGAAATAATGGCCATGACCTTGCCTGTAAGCGCGGTTGGTGTCCTCATCTGAATAGATGGTACGAGAATGAGGTTCAAGAAATCAACGGCGATTATGACTGCCGCAGTGCAGAGCACCAGCATGATGAGCTTGGTTTGCGTTGAACATGGAAGCAGGAAGGCGATGGCCGGTGGGAGCAGCATAAGACTTTCCACGAACAACAACGAAGGGGCGTTTCGTGATTTCAAACGGTTGGCGAAACAGCCAGCGATGAATGTTCCCGCTATGCCGGCAATGCCGATAATGCCATCGCATAGACCATATGTCGCCGCATCGTAGCCTAACGTAGTTCGAATAATGTAAGGAAAGCTTACTGAACTGAATCCAGTCAGTATCAGATTGATCCATGTGCAAACACCGGCTAATCGTGCTACGGTCGGCTCCTTGCGAAGCAGGAAAGCGGTCGCCGAATGCATATCGCCAATGATGACGTCGAGCAGGCAGATGCCGGCATCATCTTGATTCGATAGGGCTTTGCGAGTCTGATGAAGCATTCAACCATGCTGCCGACATAAGACATGCTGCGGTGATGAGCATCATCGGTCGAATGCCGACCAGCCCGTACATCACGCCACCTAGGAAACTCGGGAGTAATTGGCTGAGCTGCTGCATTTGGTTGATGATGGCCGCGCCTCGGCGAAGATCAGTGGAGGACTCTCTTCCGATGATTTGTGGCAGTGCGGATTGCACGACGGGAGTTTCCATGGCATCGAGTACTGCCAACACTACCTGCATGATGGCGATGGCGAGAATGTTGAATCCGGATAGTGCGAAAAACACAGTCGCGAGCAGTGTGACGATTCCTGAGATGATATCGAGCGCCACCATCATGGCACGTTTGCTTACTCGGTCGGCCATAACACCTCCGAATGGGCTAATAAGTATGGTCGGGATGACGGATATGGCCAGCACGGTGGCGAAGGTCGTGGATGATGCGGTTTCGTCCAGTACCCACATGGACATGGCAAATCGGAGCATGGTATTGCCGAACAAGGAAATGCCTTGACCGAGTACAAGCAGGATGAAGTTTGCGGAGCACAAGCTGGATTGGAGTGTCTTTGCTGACGAGTTTTCATGACTATTCCTTTCGATACCGACTGACGGTATGTAAAAAAGGTACAAATAAAGATAGATTGACATTGCCGAGCTTTATTGCGGATTGCTGGCGAGTAGGAAGAAGCTTCCGCAAGCCGATCTTCCATATCACTGTCGTGATCGATAAGTGGAACTCCGAGCGAGTCCATAATCAATCCAAGACAGTGGATGCGATGCTTGAATTCACTTAGGGTAGTGATGGGGTAGAAGTTTGGGGCTAGCCAGTAATTGAACAGCAGTGAAAAAAGTTCCGCGGCTTCTTGAGGGTATTCGGTTGTGATTGAACCGTCCCTTAACCCCTCCTGGATGAAGTCGTACGCGATTTTGGTGCTGTCGGTTCGCCAGATGCGAAGATTTTCGGCGAGGATTTTCGGGTCGTTCAGCAGGGGAAACGCATCGCGCATGAGGGTCATATGTTCGGTGTCGGTAATCTGCGTCATGAGCGAATTGCGTAGTTTCTGCAATCCGTTTCGCGAGCCATCCTCTTGATTTGCCTGGGGAAGAAGTCGTTCGTTGTCGGAATCTATCAGCGCATGCAGCATCGCTTCTTTGTTTTTGAAATGATGGTAGATAGCGCCTTTGCTGAGGTCTTCGAGCTCGTCGAGAATATCTTGAATCGTGGTGCGCTCATACCCCTTTTGCGCGAACAGCTTTTTCGCGGCGTCAAGGATTCGCTGTCGTGTCACCTCAGGGTGCGCATTGCGCGCCATATGCCTCTCCTTCGATGATGGAGTCGAATACACCGACATTATACATACCGTTGGTCGGTATGGTATGTCGGATATCTCCCAGCTCGATCGAAAGTGTGCCGAAAGACTCTCTGCAGATTTCTGCGAAGAAACCTGAATCCGCGTTGCCGGGGTGCGGGTTGTCTGTCTTTTCTGCGGTTGGTGCATGGTTGGGTGTCCAAGGTCAACTTGAGTGAGTGACGGCTGGTTTCCTGAAGGGAATAAGACCCTGGTTCCTATATGCCTTTTTATGGCATGGGGCTTTCGGTGAAGAACGATTGCATCCGATGTGAAAAATCCCACAAATCCGGCCCACGTCCTGCTCGAGAACTTCAAAACTGTTGCCAATACTGGAAACACGCCGTATATAGTGTTTGAAAATGTGACGAGGCACTGTATGTTGTGGTCTTGATTTTTATTTTCGTTCGGATAATGTGTGCCACATACCAACGACGTACGGTCGTGAAAGGACGTGGAACATGAACATTACGTTATACACCAAAGCAAACTGCCCGCAATGCACGGCGACGAAACGCCAATTGGACAAACGAGGCCTTCCCTATACGACTGTCGACATTACGGCCAACGCACGTATTTCCGACAGATTGCGGAACGAAGGATGGCGGCAGATGCCAGTCATCATCGCAGACGACGAATCCTGGTCCGGGTATCGTCCCGACAAAATCCACGAGCTGGAGGCTCGCTGCAGGTGAGCGCGTTGGTGTACTTCTCGTCGGCATCGGGCAATACGACACGCTTCGTCGAAGGATGCCGATTGGATGAATTCGGCATCCATACAATGCGCATCCCGCTGCGGCGGACGAGCCGGAGCTGCATGTGGATGAGCCTACGTCTTGCTGACACCTACATACGGCGGAGGAACAATCGGCAAAGCAGTGCCCGTGCAAGTCAAACGATTCCTCAATGATGAACGCAACCGCAGTGGCATCATCGGCGTCATCGCATCGGGTAACACCAACTTCGGCGAAGCCTACGGCATCGCAGGCGACATCATCGCGCTAAATGCCGCGTGCCGCTACTCTACCGGTTCGAACTGATGGGCACTTCAGAAGACACCGCGACCGTGCGCGAAGGACTGCGCAGATTTTTCGACGAATACACACAACAGGAACAACGATAACCATGCCAGAAGATTCAACGACACCACACGCAGCAACCGACGTCATAGCCTCCTACGATCGCGCCCATGACTGGCACTCGCTCAACGCGATGCTGAATCTCTACGACAAGCAGGGGCGCATCCAATTTGATAAAGACATCCAAGCCGTACGCGAGTACGTCGAAAAGCACGTGCTGCCGAACACCGTCCGCTTCAACTCCACACAAGACAGACTCAGCCGGCTCATCGCAGACGGCTATTACGACGAATCCGTATTTGCCCAATATGATGCCGAATTCCTTGACAGGTTCTACCGCAACGTGGATGACTGCGGATTCGAATTCGATACATTCCTCGGAGCTTTCAAGTTCCACCGCTCATACGCATTGAAAACCTTTGACGGCAAACAATACCTGGAGAACTTCCCGCAACGCGCGGCCGCCGTTGCGCTCGCGCTTGCCGCCGCGACCATGCGGCCGCCGAATCGTATTTCGAAGAACTTATATCAGGACGTTTCCAACCGGCGACGCCCACTTCCTCAACCTCGGCAAGGCGCAGCGCGGAGAGGCGGTCAGCTGTTTTCTCGTACGTATCGAAGACAACATGGAGTCCATATCGCGTGGCATCAACGCCGCATTGCAGTTGAGCAAACGAGGTGGAGGCGTCGCGCTGTTGCTTAGCAATCTGCGCGAGGCCGGCGCGCCCATCAAGCGCATCAAACACCAGTCCAGCGGCGTTGTGCCTGTGATGAAACTGCTTGAGGACTCTTTCAGCTACGCCAACCAGTTGGGCGCTAGACAGGGTGCCGGTGCGGTGTACCTCAACGCTCATCATCCGGACATCATGCATTTCCTCGATACCAAACGCGAGAACGCGGATGAGAAGATCCGTATCAATCTTTGGTCTCTTGGAGTAGTGATACCCGACATCACATTCGAGCTGGCGAAGAGACACGAACCTATGGCCCTGTTCAGCCATATGACGTCGAACGCGTCATGGGTAGACCCTTCGCCGATGTCTCCATCAGCGAAAACTACCGGAATATGGTGGACGATGAACGCATCGGGAAAACCTACATCGACGCACGAGAGTTCTTCATGACTTTGGCCGAATTGCAATTCGAATCCGGATACCCGTACATGGTGTTCGAAGATACTGTGAACCGAGCCAACCCGATCGACGGACGAATCGCCATGAGCAACCTGTGCTCGGAGATCCTCCAAGTGCAGGAGCCAAGCACCTATCATGAGGATCTGTCCTACAATCACGTGGGACGTGACGTGTCCTGCAATCTTGGATCGCTCAACATCGCCAAAGCGATGGACGGTGATTTGGGACGAACCGTGGAACGTGCGATTCGCGCATTGACCTCGGTGTCGGAACATACGGACATCGCGTGTGTGCCATCCATCCGACGCGCCAACGACGAAGGTCATGCCATCGGCCTGGGACAGATGAACCTCCATGGATTCCTTGCCAGAGAATCGATCATGTACGGTTCACCGGAAGCCCTCGACTTCACCGACATGTACTTCATGACCGTTGCATACCATGCCTACCGTGCCTCGCATGAGCTCGCAGTCGAACGCGGAACACGGTTTGCAGGCTTCGAACGGTCCGCCTATGCGAAGCCTGCAGGCGCAGGCAACTATTTCGACAAATATACGAACGGCGAGCGCTCGCTGGCGCCGAAGACCGGGAAAATCGCGTCGCTGTTCGCACGGCGGGGCATCCATATCCCCAACGAGGATGATTGGCGTCGTCTGCGTGACGACATCATACGTGACGGTATCTTCAACCAATATCTACAGGCCGTGCCGCCCACCGGGTCAATTTCGTACATCAATCATTCCACGAGTTCCATCCATCCTATCGCCTCGAAGATTGAGATTCGCAAGGAAGGCAAGATTGGACGGATCTACTATCCAGCTCCGTATATGACCAACGACAATCTCCAGTATTTCGCGGATGCGTACGAAATCGGATGGAAGGCCATTGTTGATACGTATGCCGAGGCAACGCGGCATGTCGATCAAGGCCTGTCGTTGACCTTGTTCTTCCCCGATACGGCGACTACCCGAGATTTGAACAAGGCGCAGATTTATGCATGGCGCAAAGGCATCAAAACGCTGTATTACATCCGCATTCGTCAGCAGGCGTTGTCTGGCACCGAAGTACAAGGCTGCGTCAGTTGCATGTTGTGAAACCTGTGACTTGAAAGGAAAAGAAAAGACATGTCTCGTTTGGTTTACCGCGCGATGCTTCGTCTGACGGCTCCGGACGAATACAGGCGGTTATACGGCCGCGACGATAAGACGACGATTAGAAAGGACGACCATCATGGCGCCGATATCCGTACCTCGACAGAGGATTAAGCTCATTGACCGTGTGAGTGCCATCAACTGGAACAAACTTGAGGATGACAAGGACCTTGAGGTATGGGACAGGTTGACCGGCAATTTTTGGCTGCCGGAGAAGTGCCCGTCTCCAATGATTTGCCCGTTTGGCGCACAATGAGCGAGGCCGAGATACGTTGACCATGCGCGTGTTCACCGGTCTCACCTTGCTTGACACCATCCAGGGAACCGTTGGCGCGGTCAGCCTCATACCCGATGCGCTTACCCCGCATGAGGAAGCCGTCTATACGAACATCGCGTTCATGGAGTCAGTGCACGCCAAGAGCTATTCCTCGATTTTCTCCACCTTGTGTTCCACCCGACAGATCGACGAGGCGTTCTCTTGGAGTGAGGAGAACGAGTATCTGCAAAGGAAAGCGCGCATCGTGCTCGACTATTACGAGGGGGATAGTCCACTCAAGCGCAAAGTGGCCTCCACGCTGCTGGAATCGTTCCTGTTCTACTCAGGCTTCTATCTACGATGTATTTCTCCGCGCATGCCAAACTCACCAACACCGCCGACGTGATCCGTCTTATTATCCGCGACGAAGCCGTGCATGGTTATTACATCGGATACAAATATCAAAAAGGGCTTGAGCTGGTCAGCGAGGACAAACGCGGCGAACTGCGCGACTACACCTACGACCTGCTCAACGAGTTGTATGACAACGAGGTGGAGTACACGCGCAGCCTCTACGAGCCTGTCGGATTGACGCAAGATGTCGAAAGTTCCTGCGATACAACGGCAACAAGGCGTTGATGAATCTCGGATATCCAGCGCTTTTCCCACAAGAGATCTGCGACGTGAACCCGTCGATCCTTGCCGCGTTAAGTCCGAACGCCGATGAGAACCATGACTTCTTCTCCGGTTCGGGAAGCTCGTACGTAATGGGCAAATCAGTCGAGACCGACGACGATGACTGGGATTTCTGACTGTATCCCAGACAACCCCGAGGAAAGCAGCTATGGGAAACCGTCACGGGCGAGTTCGCGTCGGCTTGTTTTTTAAGATGTGTTGATATTTTTATTTTATTGAATATAGTAAGTTCCATCTCTTTGTGACCATTTGATCGGCAAACTGCGAGATATTACTTGTAAAATCTCCTTTAAGATTGATCCTCGCTGAATGTTCCGGATACAGTGATTCGGGTCCAGCAATCTCTTGTTTTCTATATGGATCGGGGATCTCGTATCTTTTCTCAAGCTCATTCAGCAAGGTACAAAGCGCTATTGATTTATACTTTAGCAAGCCGTCTTTCCATGCCAGATTTTCTTTTGCGTTGACGGATTGGATATCAATCTTGTTCGTTGAACGGATGAATGTAAGTTGCTGGTCGGGAGCTAGTAAGACTTGTTGTGTCGGGCTTTCGAAACGGATAGACCCTTCCAGCAGGACGGCCGTGATCTGATCCTTCCCTTTATCGGCTTTTACACTAAAGGTCGTTCCTAATACCCGTATGGAGGCATTTCCCATATCGACGATGAAAGGTCTTTCCGGATTTTTCGCCACCTCGAAATAGGCTTCTCCTTCCAAATTAACCTTTCGCTGATCCGTACCGTATGCGTCAGAGTAGGTAAAGCGACTATTCCGGTTCAAAATGATCTTCGTACCATCATCCAATGTAAATGAGATTTATTTTT
>ENA-OQCS01000543-OQCS01000543.1-human-gut-metagenome-genome-assembly--contig:-NODE-543-length-20862-cov-4.563058_pt1 | contig 20862 bp, 27 predicted proteins | sample MGYA00242757_ERZ504575 | MGnify/ENA primary metagenome ERZ504575 (study PRJEB26092, sample SAMD00036297) | human gut metagenome | host: Homo sapiens | study: EMG produced TPA metagenomics assembly of... | reverse complement strand
CGACAGTTGTTGAATTATCGTCCGACAGCTGTCGGACGATAATTCAACAACTGTCGGACGATAATATAACGATTGTGGGACGAATAGATTTAAGTAAAACAGAAATTAGTTGGCAGCAACTTCAGTAAGAGTTCATGGCGGTACTGAAAAAAGAACTTATAGCAGTTGCAGTTTGATACCAAACGACAAGCTCAGATAATCCTTGGGTTTCAGATACTTGTTGGTGAAGGCGCTGACTACATATAGGTCACATGTACTTATTTCATAGAAGAAAGTGATTTCTTTGGCCGTGAACCGTCGTTGCGGGTCGATGTCGTAAGTGATGCGCTGTCCTAAGAATGCATGGATGCGTACCTTAGAGGAGAAACCATAATATCCTTTAGGGTAGCGTTCCGGTTCATTGACCCAGAATTCATCGCCGAATACCGTGTTCAGATACATACCGCAAGCCAGCGGTTCTACAGAAAAACGGCTCTGTTTTATTTGCAGGCTCCAGGGAAGGTAGTTCTGCTTGACGGTGAATGTCAGCTTGGTACGTTTGGAGTCATATTTGGGCAATACTCCGAAGAATACGTCTGTTTCCCATTGGTTTCTTCTGCCGTAATCCCATCCGGTACCGAATGACAGCAACCCCATATTGCCGGCAAACTGAATTTTGGTGTGCGTCGGAATCAAGGCTCCCAATGCCTGCGGTAGCGGTGTACGCGGCGGTCATAACGGTTCTCTCTGGTCTGGCTTTCAATGACGGCATCCGGTTGCAGGTCCATCCATACGGTATCGTGTTCTATGATGAAGATGGTATCTCTCTCTTGTGAAAAAGCAGAAAAAGAGCATACCGACAAGAAGACGACGGCGCATGCCAGGTGATTAATAATATGCCACTTCGCGTTCATATCCGTCGGGGGTTATGGTGAATATATAGTAATTGCGGTTCTTCATGCAGTCGCTCATGTAATACATTATCCCATCTTCAAAGAGGTCTTTCTCGAAGCGATGGTGTTCGTGTGCGGATGTACAGAACTGAGTCCGGGAAATTCCTTGATGTAACGCTGGAATACGTGTGCCACATTATTGTTGAACTCGTTGCAGAACGGGCGTATATGCATGGACACAACGGTTTTATCGAATTCCTCTTCATGGTCGCGTATCTGTGCGGCAAGAAACTCGAAGTCGGGAATGGGGCGGGAGTAGTCAAATTCGATGGCGTTGGTATTCAGGCAGACAAACTTTACCCGTCCTGCAATGAAGGAGAAATTGGGGTCTCCGAATATTACGCGATAAGTCTCTTCGCCCGTGCCCAGACAGTCGTGGTTGCCGAGAAGTACCACATAGGGTATCTTGAGTTTGTTCATAATGTCCCGTTGCCAAAGGAACTCGTCTGTTACACCGAAGTCACTGACGTCTCCGCCATGAATGACGAAATCTATGTCGTCCCGCTTGTTGAGGTGGCTTACAAAGTCGTCGGTCTCGTCATACCAGCGCTGGGAATCACCCATTGTTACGAACCGGATTGTTGTCTTGTTCTGGCAGTTCTGCTCTATTTGGGCAATGTTGTGGGCATTGACATCGGTTTCACCGCTGATGTGTACATCGTAAGGGTGATAATCTATCATGTCGCAGCCGGCTATAAGCAGGCATAGGAATGAAGGATATAAGAGTTTGGGGAATTTCATGTGCAGGTGCTTCATTTTACGTTTATACTCTATCTTTAGAAAACTGTGGGCAAAGGTAAAGTTTTCATTCTTATGGATTCTTTTCTAATTTCCCTTTTTTTTGTTCTATGAGGCTGAACAGAGATTCGGCCTCTGTCTAATTTTTAGACGGGAGTGTCTAAAAATTAGACACCTTTGTCTTCTTCTGAAATACGATATGCGCTGATAATCAGGTTTGTGTATTCTTTGGCACGCTTTCTGCAATATGAAAAGCAAGAAAATAAATCTAATAAACGATAAACGGAATGAAACAAATCTATTATGTAATTCAGACTTTACTGCGGGGACGCGGTTCGAATATCATCAAGGTCATTTCTTTGGGATTGGGATTGACGATGAGTATTCTGCTTTTCTCCCGCGTGGCATATGAACAGAGTTTTGACACTTGCTTTAAGGATTATGATAACTTGTATCAGGTATGGTCGATATTCTCGGTGAAAGGAGAGAAGTTTGAGCCTCAAGAGTGGAATTGCGGTCCCGTGGCAGGGGCCATTTTGGAGAACTTCCCCAAAGAGGTGGAGTCGGCAGTAAGTTTGAGCACGTCTATGGTATCTGCTCCTCTTTACAATGGAAGCGTGCGTCTTGATGACAGGAAGATTGCAGCCGATTCGCTGTTCTTTCGTACTATGGGCATCGACGTCCTGAACGGCAATCCCGAAAAGGACTTGGTGCAGAAGGATATTATTTTCTTGAGTGAACGCTTTGCAAGGAAAGTGTTCGGTGAGGAGAATCCTATAGGGAAAACGCTTAATTATGACCATCAGTTTGACCTGACGGTGAAGGGAATCTATGCCAATTTGCCTGAGAACGCCACAATCAATCCGGAAGCGGTTATCTCGATGCCTACCTTGTGGAGCCGCAACTGGAATAACTACTCGTGGAGCGGGGGAGACAGTTGGGTAGAGTTTATCCGTTTCCGTCCCGGTGCCGACAAATCTGTTGTCAATGCGCGTATTGATGCCATGATAGACAAATATCGCCCGGCAGAAGATAAGAAAGAGTACGGTTACACGGCTTTTGTGCAGCCCATCCGTGATACATACCGCAATTATGATGATGTGCAGCGGATGCGTGTCATTATGAGCATTCTTGGTTTTGCCATTCTTTTCATTGCGGCGTTGAACTATGTGCTGATTTCCATTTCCTCTTTGAGCTACCGCGCCAAGTCGGTAGGCGTACATAAATGCAGCGGTGCGAGCGGTGGCACGGTTTTCAGCATGTTTTTGCTGGAAACGGGTATCATCATTGTGGCGGCATTGCTGCTGATGGCGTTGATAATGCTCAACTTCCGCGATTTTGTGGAAGACACGGTCGTTGTAAAGCTCTCCACCTTGTTGGCTCCGGAGCGTATCTGGGTACCGTTGTCGGTAGTGCTTCTGCTGTTTATAGTGGGAGGCGTATTGCCGGGCCGGCTCTTTGCGCGTATTCCCGTATCGCAGGTGTTCCGCCGCTATACCGAGGGGAAGAAGGGCTGGAAGCGTCCGTTGCTGTTTGTCCAGTTTGCAGGCGTGGCATTCATTAGTGGATTGATGTGTGTGGTGATGTCGCAATACCAGTATGTACTGAAAAAGGATATGGGGTATAATCCCAAGCAGATAGCCATAGGCAATGCCTACTGGGATAATGAAGCGACGCGTGATGCGGCTTATCAGTTCTTCAAGGGATTGCCCTACGTGGAAGCGGTGTCCAGCGCCAACAGCACGCCCATTAGCGGATATAGCGGTTCGATGATTCATAGTGAGAGCGGGCAGGCACTGTTCTCTTGTCGTTCTTCTTATTTCATGCGCGAGGACTTTCCTGCTTTGATGGGCATGACTATGAAGACGGGACGTATGGCGCGCGATAAAGAGGAAGTCGTGGTGAACGAGACCTTTGCCGAGATGATGCGTTGGGGAGACGACGTCGTGGGCCGTACGGTATATACCGAAGGGAATACATTCAAGGTCGTAGGGCAGTTGAAGGATTTCCAGATAGAGAGTTTCAGAACCGAGAAGATGCCTTTCATAGCCCGGGGAAACAAGAATTTTTATGGAACGGTACATGTCCGTTTGAAAGAACCCTTTACCGAAAATCTGCAGAAGTTGAACCACGATGTAGCCGAGGCTTTCCATGACCAGACTATTGACTTTACCGGTTATGAGAAAGGATAGAGAACAGCTATAATTCTGTCCGTGTATTCCGCAATGCCACTTTGATGGCGGCAGTGACCATGTTCTTCATCATGCTGATGGGGCTGATTGGGTATACCACCGATGAGGTGCGCCGCCGCAGCAAGGAGATTGCCATCCGCAAAGTGAACGGCGCAGAGGCTTCTGGCATCTTGGAAATGTTGTCAAGGGATATACTCGTTGTGGCAGCTCCGGCAGTTGTCATCGGTACGGTATTGGCATGGTATGTCAACGGAATGTGGATGGAACAGTTCGCGGAGCGTATTCCCGTCAGTTGGGCAGTATACGTACTGGTAGTGATGGCCAATTTGGTGATTATCGTAGCCTGCGTACTTTGGAAGCCTGGCGGATAGCGAACGAGAACCCGGTAAACAGCATTAAGAGCGAATGATAATAATATTAATACATAGAATATCATGATTGAAATTAACAACATCAGCAAAGTATTCCGTACTTCGGAAGTAGAGACGGTAGCATTGAATCACGTAAACCTCGATGTAAAGGAGGGAGAGTTTGTAGCCATTATGGGGCCGTCCGGTTGCGGCAAGTCCACCTTGCTGAACATCCTCGGGCTGCTGGACAATCCTACGGAGGGCAGTTACAAGCTGCTCGGTCAGGAAGTAGCGGACTTGAAGGAAAAGGAACGTACCGTGTGCGCAAGGGCAAGCTGGGATTCGTGTTCCAGAGCTTCAACCTGATAGACGAACTGAACGTCTACGAGAATGTGGAACTTCCCCTTACGTACCTCGGCGTGAAGGCAAGTGAGCGCAAACGCATGGTAGAGGATATTCTGAAGCGGATGAACATCAGCCACCGTGCCAAACACTTCCCGCAACAGCTTTCCGGCGGTCAGCAGCAGCGTGTGGCGATAGCCCGTGCGGTCGTAACCAATCCCAAGCTGATACTCGCCGATGAGCCTACCGGTAACTTGGACTCCAAGAACGGAGCTGAGGTGATGAATCTGTTGACAGAACTGAATAAAGAGGGTACTACGATTATTATGGTGACCCACAGCCAGCACGACGCCTCGTTTTGCACACCGCACGATACATCTTTTCGACGGTAGTGTGGTGGCAAGTGTGGCAGCGCAGGATTTGTAACAGACTTTTAAAACAACTTCCATGAGACAACTATATTACACTCTTCAGACACTGATACGAGGAAAAGGCTCCAACCTCATCAAGATTATTTCCTTGGGACTGGGGTTGCAGTCAGTATCCTCATTTTTTCCCGTCAGGCATTCGAGCTCAATTATGATACCTGCTACAAGGACTATGAGCGTTTGTGTCTTGTCAAAACAGTATGGCATTACAACAACGAGTATCATCCTTCGCATATAACTCTTGGACCGGTGGCTGGTACCATTGCCGAAAACCTGCCTGACGAGGTGGAGAGTGTTACCGTCACCCAGCAATGGTGGAGCAATTCGGCTTGGTTTGCCAATGAACGCCGTTTCCAGACCAATGCCATGACGGCCGATTCTTGTTTCTTTGCCACTATGGGCATTGATGTTGTCAGTGGAGACCCTCGCGAGCTGAATAATCCGGAGGTGGTCTTCATCAGCAGGGAGCTGGCCGGCAGCATGTTTGCCGATAAGAATCCCATCGGGCAGACGGTGGTCTATAACAAACAGATGTCAATGACCGTGAAGGGCATTTTTGAAGATTTCCCCGAAAACTCCAGTTTCTATGGAAGTGGTGTCGTGATGTCTCTGGCTACCTCCTTCAAGCATCATTGGGGATACTGGGGATGGGGAGGTGGAGACAGCTATATGTCCTTTGTCCGTCTGCGCCCGGGGGTGCAACTGGACGATGTGAACACCCGAATAGAGAAACTTGCCGAGCAGGTGCGCAAGAGCGATGATGTGTTTATCAGTCTGGTTCCGATAAAGGACTACCGTATGGAATTTGGTATCAGTACCATGCGTAGGTAGATTCTGTTGACGCTGGGAACCGCCATACTTTTTATTGTGGCGATGAATTATGTGCTTATTTCCATCTCAGCCATGAACCGTCGTGCCAAAGCTATAGGCGTACATAAATGTAGTGGGGCAAATACGGGAACTATTTTCGGTATGTTCTTATGGGAGACCGGAGTCATCATGCTTTCTTCCTTGCTGCTTGTAGCGCTGCTTCTATTTAATTTCCGTGAGCCGTTGGAGGACATGCTCGACGTTAGTCTTGCCGGTCTTTTCTCTTGGGAAAACATTTGGGCACCGCTTTCAGTGATAGTCATTTTGTTTATGATAGGCGGCATGTTGCCCGGGCAGCTTTTTGCCCGCATTCCGGTGACGCAGGTTTTCCGCCGGTACACCGAAGGCAAGAAAGGCTGGAAACGTCCGCTCTTGTTTGTGCAGTTTGCCGGTACCTCTTTTATTTTCGGCTTGTTGGGGCTGGTGCTTATGCAGAGCCATTACATCACCAATAAAGAACGTGGATTCGATTACCACCGGGTGGCTTATGCTTCGGGCGTATCCTTTGACTCGGATGCGGAAAGCGATGCAAATCGTAGTGTGATGCTTTCTTTGCCTTATGTGGAAGATGGAGCTTGTAGCGGTAATCTTCTTACAGACGGATTGAGCGGAGAAGGGGTTACGACTGATAACGGGCAGTGGATGAGCATGCGTTGGGTGGAATTTGGCAAGGACTATGCCCCGTTTATGAAGTTGGAATTTGCGGAAGGCAAGAATATGGATGCCCCTGGGCAGATATTGGTCAATGAAACATTTTTGAAAATGATGCATTGGGAAGATAAACCGATAGGCAGGCAAGTGCGCAACGGCGATCGCATAGCGGGCAATATTGTAGGTGTACTGAAAGACTTTGCTACATCCAATGCCGCTTATGTGGCGGTGCAACCTATGTATGCAACTTATCTTGACCGATTTTCCGGAAACATCCAATTACGTCTGAAAGAGCCTTTTGACGATAACCTCAAGCGTTTGAACGAAGACATGGAAAAGCTGTTTCCCACCCGTGACATTGTATTTTCCTCGTTCCAAAAGGTCATTGACGACCAGAACAGTACCGTCACGGATTTCCGTAATGCAGCTTTACTGGCTGCCATAACCATCCTTTTTGTTACGTTAATGGGGTTGATTGGCTACATCAATGACGAGATACAACGCCGCAGCAAGGAAATTGCCATCCGTAAAGTGAATGGTGCGGAAGCGTCATCCATTCTCCGGCTTTTCTCGAAGGATATATTCTGGATATCCTTGCCGGCCGTTTTTCTTGGAGGGCTGGGAGCCTGGTATATAGGCGGTGTCTGGATAGAGCAGTTTGTGGAGGGAGTGGATTTTGGTATCTGCGGATTCTTGCTTATTGCATGCATTGTACTATTGCTCATCATCGGTTGTGTAGTATTCAAGGCATGGCGGATTGCCAATGAGAATCCGGTAGACAGTATCAAGAGTGAATAAAGAATAACTTCAGGAAATTATGAGGCGGCACATTTATTATACATTACAAAGCTTGTTGCACAAGCAAGGTTCCAATGCCATTAAGATTGTATCTTTGGCATTGGGACTGCTGATGTCTGTATTTCTATTTGCACGGATTGCATTCGAGTTGAGTTTTGATAACTTTTATCATGATTCGGATAACCTTTATATTGTGAAGACGGGTTGGTTGAAAAATGGAGTGTTGGAAGGTAACGAAAGTCGCTTTACCATCATTCCGATTCCGGCTGCCATTGCCGAAGAGTTTCCGGAACAAGTGGAAAGTAGCACAGTGAGCTGTTCTCTTTTTGATAATAGTTTCCAGTTGGGTGAGCGCCAATTAGATATGTCCACGGTGATGGCAGATACACTTTATTTTTCTGTACTCGGTTTGGAGATGATAGAAGGCAATCCACAGGATTTGGCGGGTCCGGATGTCGTATTCCTTTCCGCCAAGTCAGCAAAGGAGGCCTTCGGTGACGAAAATCCGATAGGGAAAACACTGCGTTATGATTTTTGGGGATATCAGACTACACTGCTCGTGAAGGGTATCTTTGCCGATATTCCGTTGAACACTTCTTTGGAGAGGCGTCCAGAGGCAATCATTTCCTTTCCTACTATAGGGCGGCATCTGAAGTGGGACCTGGGTTGGCAGAGCGGCGGAAACTACGACGGTTATCTCAGGCTGCGCAGTCCGCAGGATGCTGATTGGCTGAATGAGCGTATGTCCATAGCTATTGCCCGTCATATTCCACCGGAAAGTGGTTTAGAATTGAGCGTACGTATTGTCCCTATCCATAATCTGCATGTCGAGACTCCTCAAGTACGGAAGATGATTTGGATTATGTTCTTCCTGGGTATCGTGCTGCTTTTTACGACCGCATTGAATTATGTACTCGTTTCCGTGGCTTCGCTGACACAGCGTGCCAAGGCCATCGGTGTACACAAATGCAGCGGTGCTTCGGGAAGTAGCATCTTTTCCATGTTCATGGTAGAGACTGCTATAGTAGTAGGGCTTGCCTTGCTGCTCATTGGACTGCTGGTGTATATTTTCCACGAAAAAATGGAAGAATTGGCAGCTGTACCTCTCAGTGCTCTTTTTGACTGGCAGAATCTTTGGGCACCATTGTCGGTGATACTGTTACTGTTTATTTTAGGTGGTTGCCTGCCTGCCATGCTTTTCGCTCGTATTCCGGTGACACAAGTGTTCCGCCGCTACACTTCCGGGCGTCGTGGCTGGAAACGGGTACTGCTTTTTGTTCAGTTCATCGGAGCGGCATTCATTCTGGGGATGATGCTGATGGTCGTTTCACAGTACAGTTATGTAACGACGCGTGACCGTGGTTGGCGTCCTGAACGTGTGGCATATACCACCCAGCGGGAAGTGGATGGCAATAGCCTGCGTAGTCTTGTCGCAGTTTGCCTTATGTGGAAGGGGTTGCTTCGGCAGAACGCCCTATATTGTGGTTCGGTTCTAACCAGCCAATTCTTGACAATCAGGGTAACGAGCTTTTCTATCCTCGTAATACTTGGTTCGACAGTGATTTTCTTCCTTTCATTGGTCTGAGACTGAAAGAGGGGCATAACTTGACGGGAGAAGGTCAGTTGCTTGTCAACAGTGTCTTTATGAGAAGATGAATTGGACAGACAGCCCCATAGGCAAGCGGGTGAATGATTATGGCACTGTTGTCGGGCTGTTAGACAGTTTCAGTTTTGCCGATATGCCCAACGATAATTTGCCGGTGATGGTGGAATGGACGGGGAAGACAGCTGCCACCCTGCATGTTCGCCTCAAAGAGCCATTGGATGAAAATCTCGCCCGCCTCAATGAAGAGATGCATCGGATTTATCCTCAGAAAAGCCTCGTATTCCGTTCGGTGGAGCAGGAAATGCGCAGTTATGCCGAGTCTGTACGGGTATTTCGTGATGTCACCCTGCTGGTTTCATTGACCATACTCTTTATCATTCTGATGGGACTGATAGGCTATGTGAATGATGAAATCCGCCTGCGTTCAAAAGAGATTGCCATTCGTAAAGTGAATGGAGCGGAGACGGAAAGTATTTTGCTGTTATTGTCAAGAGATGTGCTTTGGCTGGCCATTCCGTCTGTCGCCATAGGTATTGGGGGAGCATGCCGGGCCGGAAAGCTTTGGGCGAGCCAGTTCTCTGATGTTGTGCCATTCCCTATAGGCGGATATATTCTTGTAGGTTGTCTGTTGCTGTTGTTTATCGTTGCTACCGTGGTATTGAAGGCATGGTGCATTGCCAATGAAAATCCGGTAAAGAGCATCAAGAGCGAATAAAGTTGCCGCAACATACATCATGCGTTTGGGGTAGACAGACCATCTGTTTGGGGCGAATAGATGATGTGTTTGGGCTGAATGAATGATATATTTTCTAACTCGCTCTAATTTGGACTTTGATTGAAAATCAAGAAGTTGGGCGTTTGCCTATATTATATAGGTAACAATATGGAAACGAGCGGACTTCTGCTCGTTTCTGTATTTTGCAATATGCAAAGAACGCCTTCAAATATATATGCAAAGATAAATCTAATTTTCCAAAAAACACCTTTTTTACTTTGTTTTTATGATTATTTATGAAACGGGCAATATTGCGAAATACTCAATTATTTGCATATTTCGTAAACATTTTGAGGCTATTGTTCCTTTTTCTGAAATTATTTTCGTACTTTTGCAAGTGTATTTACCTATTTTATATATATAGTATGGCAAAGAAAGATGTAAACAGATTGAAAATAATGTTGGCAGTAACCAAGCACTCAAACAAGTGGTTGGCAGAAATGTTGGGTAAAGACCAAGCAACCATTTCTAAATGGTGTACAAACACTTGCCAACCAGATTTGGAAACCTTAATACGGATTTCTGATTTGCTGAAAGTGGATGTAAACGATTTGTTGAACAAAGAATGTATCAAAGAATGATGAACGATATATTGAAACAGATAAAGGCTGGCGAGGTGTCGGGGGTGCAGTTCAAGGAACGCATTCTCGACAAATATGATATTGCCTGTGAGTTAGTGGCGTTCAGTAATTCACATGGTGGCAAGTTGGTAGTTGGTATAAAGGATAAGACCGGAGAAACCAATGCCTTGTCGTATTCTGAGGTACAAGAAACAACCAACTTGTTGAGTGACATTGCTTCAGAAAACGTAGTGCCATCCATTCTGATAAAGATAGATACTGTTGAGGTCGAGGATGGCAACTTGGTTGTTGCTACTGTAAAGGAAGGACTCAACAAGCCTTATCATGACAACAAGGGAATCGTATGGGTGAAGAATGGTGCCGACAAGCGTAAAGTGTTCGATAATGCTGAACTTGCAGAAATGATGACCGACTGCGGTAGTTTTGCCCCAGATGAGGCTGGTGTTAGGGATGCAACAGTCAACGACCTTGATGCAACGACTATCAAGCAGTTTCTTGGCAACCGTTTTGAGAGAGTGTTGGAGAAGAAAGGCTTGACAGGTGACGCTTTTAATGAAGCATCACTTGATATGATATGCTCTGCCATAGCTAAGGGACATGACTGTGAGAAGATACTTCGCAATCTGCGATTTATCCGTCCCGATGGCACACTGACTGTTGCTGCCATGCTTCTGTTTGGCAAATATACCAACGCTGGATGCCAATGATGACAGCCAAGTGTATCTGTTTTGCTGGCAACAGTATTGGCAGCAAGGTATTCCGTGACAAGGTGAATGATGCAGATATGGAGGGAAATCTGCTTCATCAGTATGACACGATCATGGATTTCTTCACTCGTAACCTACATAATGTGCAGGTGGGAGATGAATTCAACAGCATGGGTAAGTTGGAAATACCTTATACAAGCTTGGTTGAGTTCACGGTAAACAGCCTTGTACACCGTTCGTTGAACATGAAAGCCCCTGTTCGCATTTTCATTTTCGACAATCGTGTGGAGATTCACAGTCCAGGTGCATTGCCTAACGGACTCACTATTGATGACATCAAGGCAGGAACTTCCATGCCTCGCAATACGTTCCTTTTTAACAATGCCATATACTTGCTGCCATACACTGGTGTAGGTAGCGGCATCACTCGTGCTCTGGATGAAGACATCAATGTCACATTTATGAATAATAACAAGGCACAGGAATTTGTCATCACGGTTTGGAGAGGAGAAAGTAACCAATCGGTAACGAAGTCCATGAAAAAAGTACCCAAGTCGAAGACCATGACACTGGACTTAGACACTCTGACACTGACTTAGCCACCGACCATGACACTTTTGTCGAAGACCATGACACTATACATAGTTACCATGACACTAACCATGACACTAAAAGAGTGCCATTGACGAATAAACAGAAGGATATAGTAAACTTCTGTAGCGTGCCAAGAACAAGTAGGGAAATTTTGGAAAGAGCCGGTGTTGTCTATCATACAAAAAATATAGCCAAATACATCACCTCCCTTGTTGCAGCAGGGTATTTGCAGATGACTAATCCAGATAATCCTACAGCAAGTAATCAAAAATACAAGAAAGTAAACAAAAGATAAGAAGCGTATGGATTCATTATTTCTACTTCAGTTTGCATGTTTTATATTCATGCTCATCAATGCCTTCATCGTAGCACTCTCTCATCTGCATGTAAGATGGGAGAACAAGCGGTATGAGCGTTCTCGATGGATGATTGTTGCTGCCCTGATAGGACTGGCGATACAATATGTGCTGCAGATGACTTTCGGGTTCCGTGCTATGCACGATAATCTGGGGGCGGTCATCAACATCCTCCTCTATACCCCCTGCTTCTCGCTCATCTCTATAGGAATCTACAACATAGAAACCACCCGTGCTAACCTCAGAAAGATGATACTGATGTGTAGTGGCATTTATGCTGCTATCATTGTGGTCTTTTGCGTGGGTATCAGTCTTCATCATAGCCTGTATATCAGAGAGGGGCTTTACCTGATGCTGACTCTGTTTTGCGTAAGTGTTTTCTATTGCATATACATGATTATTCAGGAGATGATTAGGCGTAAAAATATGTTGGAGACAATGGCTGCAACGGATTTGTTGCCTTACGTAAGATATTCGCGTGCCAGTGTAATCATTCTATGGCTCGCAGTTCTCGCTATGCCAGTTGCCATCTTTTCTACTACCTTATTATATATAGTAGGTCCAGCCGTATTGCTTGCCTTGCTGTTCTTCAACCTTACGTTTATCGCTCTTGGCAGCAGTTATATCCCTACCGAAGAACTCTTGGATAAAGAAGTGGAAAACGATGCCTTGGTGGGAACAAAATATAGGTATGGGGGGCACTTTCTGCTAAACAGCAGACCTCTGCTGATAGTAGAACAGAATCTTTACAATCACTTCCGATGAGCGCAGAGATTTCATCCAGAAAAGTCTTGATGCATGGTGTGCGAATTTAGGATATAAGGACAGTACTGTGAATATGCTTACCCTCTCTCGCACACTTTGTATCTCCAAGGATGAGTTATCTGTATTCTTCGACCAGTATCTGAAAACTACATTCAGAATATGGCTTGGTGATATACGTTTCAATGCGGCAAAGAAGATGATGTTGGAATTTCCAGACTATAGTAATGACATTATTTCTGCCGAGTGTGGCTTCTCTGCCCGTACCTATCTGTACCGGATATTCAAGTCAAAGGAAGGTTGTACGCCTACCGAATGGCGAGAAGACCAAGTTGCAAATGCAGCCCCAGATGATGAAAAACAGGATTAACCATTTTTCAATAAATACCAGAAAAACGCATAATAAAAGGGAATAAATCGTTAAAATGGGTGTCTACTTCCTACGAAGTAGACACCTAAAACATAGGAAGTAGACACATTGACAGGGGAATGCGCCTCCTTTTTTACATGAAAAACACTATCTTTGTGCCATGAAAGAAATTATGGGGCATAGAACGAAGCGGTTTTTTCAATGGTCGGGAAAAATGGGCGAAAGGTTTTGAAAACCAAAGGGTTTAGGCATGATCGGGAAAATGGGCTGAATATTTCGAAGCGGTTTTTCTCTTTACATGGCTTACATCTGCTTTACGTTTGAGGGGCTTTTCTTCGGATATTCGGGGGATTGCTTTACATCGGGCTTGCAGATGGGGCTAAAACGGCCTGGAAGGGTTTTATTTTCGGCTGTGTGGCCGTTTTATGGCTGGGTTGATGGATTTTGTTATATGATGGTGTGAACGGCTGTGTGGCCGTTTTTTGTGCCTATTTTTAAAGATGTTGCCTTAAAATTCTTCTAAATAAGTATTATTTGGTATATTTGCAGCATAATAGAAACGAATATGGCAAAAGTGATTCATGTGCATTTGCTGCATAAAATAGACGGGACGAAGCAGAAAGATTGGTATTTCAGCAGTATATCGGCTGTTTATACGGTTCTGACGGCAGATCAGGTGGGGGCAACCAAGAATTACCTGCTTCATGCCGGGCTGTCTGGTAACGGCACAATATGCACGAAAAAGGCTATAATTAAGCAATCTACGCTCATCTCGGGTGGTAGTAAGGGAATGGTTAGAACGATATAATAGCGCCGTTAGAAAGGCTTGTAGGCGTTATTTCTTTGAATGCTGATTGGGGAGCTTATGGCTCCCTTTTTTTATGCCCCTACGGTTGGTTTTATTTGGTTAGGGGTTACTATTGGGGTTACTGTTAGGGGTTACTACTTCTTTAAGTTAGGGGTTACTTTAGGGGTTACTTTTTCAGTTCTCAGAGGGTACGCCCGAAATAGGAACTATGTTATAAATGAAAGCAAGTGCCGTTTTTCTCTGTTTTCAGAGAGGAAAAACGACACTTGTTTGTGTGATATACCTTATTATAATAAAATAAATCCTTTGATTTACAGTGTATTTACGAGTTTGCTTCAGGTAAATTCCTTCAAAAGTGTGTGCGTGCGTCCTTTTTTAGCCTTCTGTAGGAGGCATGCGTGTACCACTTAGAAGAACTTGCTGATGCTTCCAATGACTTCAAAGACATTCATGATGCGTGATTTGTCGAATTCCTGCTCATCGTAGTCCTCTGTATTAATGGGAATGAAGCGCAACTTGCTTGGATCCGGCGACCTGCGCAGGATTTTGATGGTACGGATGGTGTCCAATACCACTGCATAGATTTCTCCATACTGGATGTCGTTGAGTGTGCATTGTCGCAGGGCGATGATGTCGCCATGGTTTATTTTGGGCTCCATGGAGTGGCCGGTGACATTGCACCAGAGGCTGGCTTTTTCGAATCCCCTTATTACGATGTTGGTGGCGGGTATGTTTACCTGAGAGTTGAACACCTCATCGAATCCCCCAATAAAGTCCACATCGTAGTATGGTGTGCCGACAGATGGGTTCATGGATGTGGTAGGCATGAACGAAGGATTGGCTTCGTCTATTGTTTTAATGCCGTTCAAATCATCTTTCAACATGCTTCCTGCACCAGTAAGCAACCATCCTGTTGAATATCGGGGATAATTTTCAACTATTATACTAAGCCATTTGGCTTGAATGTCGGTCCCGTTATTGATTGCTCTTGAAAGCACGCCTTTACTTGCGCCAATAGTTCTTTCCATGGCGCCAATAGTTATCCCCTCATTGGAGGCTATTTCTTGTATTCTTGATAAAATATTGCCCATAATTGAAAATTATCCCCATTTTTATTTCGATGGTTGAAAATTATCACTATATTTGCAGCGTGTTTAAGATGTAAACAGCGCGCCAAATATACAAAAAAGGCGTGTGATTAGCGAATTTTAAGGATTAAAGAAAATGAAAGCAAAAGTAATTATAGCTCAAGCAACAGCTGAGACCGCCGAAGCTCTTTACGGACTGGTCAAGAAGATGGTAGATACAACAGCAATCAAGGCTTATCCAGTGTGGATTATCAGGCAGTTTTCTTTTCAGCTGATAGATACGACTTAGACTTTGTAAAAAGAGTATTGGCGGATAAGTGCTTTTCTTTCAAAATTGAAGATGCAGAATAATACAATAAAATAAGTGAGTTTATGACACAGCAAGAATTTATGGAACGGACGGGGATAACCCCTACAGCAGAGGATTTTGATTACATCCATGCGGTTTATCTGAACACTTCGATGAACAAGGATGAGTCTGCAAAGATTTCAAGAAACATGGGGACAGCCGGATTATCCGCGATGTCCATGTACGGGTGCTGAACTATGAGATGAAATGTGAACGGCAAAAGGAAGTTATCGGCAACCTGACCGACTTCCTGATTGGAAAGGCGCATGCGTATGACGATACCGATTTCCGCAAAGAAGCGGTAGGGCTGGTCGGTGAGATGGAAGTGGTGAAACGGACCATTGAATTGGGGCTTCCGCTTTGGGATGAAGACAGGATGGTTGTCCTTTCGATGATAGAAGAACAAGGCAAATAGATTGCCGGATAACTGGCAGCCCGGAAAGACGGGCAGGGGCGGCAGGCACGGCCGGAGAGTTGGTAAATCGAAATAAGAAAGCGTAGAAAGCCGTCGGGTTCGATTCCCCGCGCCCCACGATATAAACTTTTAAAATTTAGAGTTATGGCAAAGAATTTCAATCCGAGAACAGCAGAGAGTCTGTTCAAACAGAAGTTGCGCACGATGATAGGCAGTACGGCACATACGCAGAATATTGCCGACCAGGCGATGGAGCTGGCTGGACAATTCATGACGGAGGATGAGATAAGCAACTCGGATGCCTACCGGGTGATAGAGAATGTGAGCTGTGTGTGTGAGGAAGCGATGCAGGTGCTGGTCGAAGAACTGCAGAAAGGGACACGCCTTCATGAAATACTGACGGGTGATTAGGAAATAGCGGAAGCCGTTGAAAACCTTTGAACGAACGATAACGATTAAAAAGTATGACGATATGAGAAAGCAGATTTTGACAGATAACGAGACCAAGACCTTCTTGATGAAGACATTCGGATGCAGCCGTCAGGCTGTGTGGCAAGCACTGAATTTTGTCCGTGACAGCGATCAGGCGCGCCGGATACGCACTCTTGCCCTGAAGCGAGGCGGCAAACTGACTGACGGGAACTTCATCCCGAACTGCGAAACCACCTTCGAGGAGTGCGAGAAGACCATGACCTGCACTTTCGGTCCCCGTGTAAAACTCGTGGTCCACAGAAAGACCAATGATGTGGATGTGTACGTGGACGGAAAACGGACTGAAACCTACCAATGTGAATTTGTATCGGATTTCATGCAGCTGCAGCACGAGACCCAACAGATGGCATCTGCCTTATAAATAGAAATGAAATGGAGTATTATGGAAAGATATTGTGCATATCCTACAATGACCTGACTTACGATGACCGACCGGTGATGGTGAACGGAAAGGCAGACTACAGCAGAAGCCGCACGCTGAAAGGAGTTCATCCTTCCACTCTTTCCGAAGAAGAACTTGCTCCCATCATGTCGATACCCAATTACAAGAAGTTAGCGGCAAAGGAGAAAATCAATGTAGTTCGATCCGGAAGAGGTCTGGGAGGTTACGTTTTGGTAGAAATAGCCACCATGCCCCTACGGTTTCAGGAAAGGATAAAACTAAAATACGGAGATATGAAAGAAGACGTAATAAGAAACTGGCTCGGCAGCCATTACCACATCGATGCGAAAGCCCGGGAATTTTACACCCGGTTCCGTTTTGACAACGGAGATGCACTGCCACCGGAACACATCCAAGAATATACGGTAAACGCTTCGGTAATTGAGGCAGTGATGCGTGCCATGGAGGATGCCACGTTTATGCGAAAGGCCATGAAGCCGGGCCGGTGAACTGGGGCGAACTGGCAGGAGCCATCAGTTACTACCAAGCAGAGTTCGGACATACCTTGCCTGTCAGTTCCAACCGCTTCAAGAAGCGTGTGAATGACTTCAAGGCCAACGGCTATGAAAGCCTTATCAGCCGCAAGTTCATGAACCAGAACCGCCGGAAAGTGACCTATGACATTGAACGCCTGCTGCTGAGCATCGATGCCCAACCGGAGCAGCCCTTCAATACCACCGTGTGGGAACAGTACAATCTATTTGTGCAAGGAGAACTGGAGCTATATGACCCCGAAACCGGCGAGGTGTTGAATCCGGCAGACTTTACCGACAAGGATGGAAATCCGCTGGTATTGAGCCCGGCCACAGTAGCCAACTACCTGAACAACCCCAAGAACAAGGCCCTTCGCGGTAAGCTGCACATGAGCCAATGGGATTTCAACAATGCCTACCGTCCTTATCATCTGCGCAGCATCGGTGAATATTCCTTGAGTAAGGTTTCTCTTGACGACCGCGACCTGCCGCGCCCAATGAAGGATGGCAACCGAGTGAAAGCCTATTATGCCTACGATGTGGTGAGCGGTGCTGTGGTGGGATATGCCTACAACCGGTACAAGACTACCGAGTTATTTTTAGACTGCATGCGAAACATGTTCCAGACCCTGGACCGGAACGGCATGTATATCCCCGCCGAGTTAGAAGTGGAACACCACCTGGTAAGCGACTTTGCCGACGGATTGATGCAAGCCGGTACCGTCTTCCCCCTGATCCGCTGGTGTAACCCCGGGAACTCGCGTGAAAAACGTGCCGAGCACAAGAACCGCGAAAAGAAATACGGTGTGGAGAAACGCACGCAGGTAGGTATCGGCCGATGGTATGCCAAGCTGGAGCCAACCGCCCGAAGGAAGAAAAGGTGTATGACGAAAAGAACAACACCTACAAGGTGAAGACCTATAGTTATGAAGAATTGGTAGCCGATGATATACGCGCCATTGAGACCTTCAACGCACAGCCTCACCCCAACCAAAAGCGCTATCCGGGCATGAGCCGTTGGGATGTGCTTTGCGCCCATCAGAACCCGAACCTTGCACCTTGGGACAAGGCCGTTCTTTACCGGTTCATCGGACAGCACACCGAAACAACCATCCGGCAGAACACCTACTGCACGGTGATGTACAACCAATACGGACTGCCCAGCCCGGAAATCATCGAAAAGCTGGAGCCGAGGAACTACAAGTAGATGCCTATTATCTGCCCGATGCCGACGGAACCATCAACGAGGTATATATCTACCAGAACGGACGATATATCGCCACCTGCAAGCCCGTAGCCCGTTACAATGAGAATACAGCCGAGCAGACCGAGTACGACAAGGCAGCCTATACCGAACAGTCCAAGTATGTAGCTCAATTCGACAAGATGATGAAGGACGGCAAGATCAAGCGTGTGGGCATCCTTGCCAAAGAGGAAGCAAAGCTGATAACAGAGGTACAGGCGGAAGCCGTTCCCCTTCCTGCACAAGCCGAGGAAGAAGATTACTCAGCCTATATGGACATCAGTGCCTTCGAGCATGATGCAGTAGCCAAGATATAATTAACGACGTTAGAACGAATTTAAAACAGCATTCAAATGGAAATAACAAATGAAGTAAAGCAACGTATTGTGGCAGCGATAGCCGCGACCGTGAAAATTATCCCAGTGACAACCGCCATGCCACGGCACTGGGCATAGCCCCCAGCGTTTACAATGCCATCAAGCGGGGCAATTATGAAAAGCAGGTCAGTGATGCCAACTGGGTAGGTATAGCCCGAAGATTAGGCGTGCAACTGCGTACAGAAATACCTTGGCTGGCAGCACAGACCCCGACCTACGTGTTTGTGAGCAAGCAGCTGGAAGTGTGCCAGGGAAGCGGGCTGAGTGCCATCCTGTGCGATATGCCCAATATCGGCAAGACCTTTACAGCGAAAGCTTACGTGAAGCAGCACAAGCACGCCGTATATGTGGACTGCAGCCAGGTGAAGACCAAACTGAAGCTGATACGCTACATTGCCAAGGAATTCGGTGTGACCAGCAACGGACGCTATAGCGACGTGTATGAGGATCTGGTGGCCTACCTGCGCACGATTGATACGCCCCTGGTTATCCTGGATGAAGCCGGGGACCTGCAGTATGAAGCCTTCCTGGAGTTAAAGGCGCTTTGGAACGCTACGGAACGCTGCTGTGCCTGGTATATGATGGGTGCCGACGGATTAAAGGAGAAGATCAACCGCGCCATCGAAGGCAAGAAGGTGGGCTATACCGAAATGTTGAGCCGCTACGGTGACTCCTACAGCAAGGTGACCCCGGACGATGCGCAGGAACGCGAAAAGTTTCTGAAGGCACAGGCTGCCATCGTCGCAAAAATCAATGCCCCGGACGGTGCCGACATTGCCAAGATTGTTCATAGCACCGGAGGCGCTTGCGGCGCGTATATACCGAAATCGAAAAATTAAGGAGGATGCAGGCATGATAAGCAAGATAGAAATGCAAGCGATGGATGCTGTTATCGGTATCCATCGCGAGATGAGAAAAGCGAATGAGATAGACTGGGAACAGCGCAGATATGAAATTGCCAAAAGCATGCTTCCGGTAGTAAGAAGCAATTCATCAGGTATAATGTCTATAAAACAAGTTGCCAGACTTGCTGTGGACTATGCTGATGCTCTTATTGAAGAATTGAAAGGAGGTAACCGTGAAACTGAAGAGAGCCTACAGTCCCGGTGAGGTGCTGAACATGAAGATTCCCCGGTTCGAGTTTTCCGGGGACTGGCAAACCTCGATAGGCAACCCGGCCAAGAGCGGCGTGTGGATTATTTGGGGAGCCAGCGGAAACGGTAAGAGCAGCTTTGTGATGCAGCTGGCCAAGTACCTGTGTAGCTTCGGACGCGTAATTTATGACAGTTTGGAAGAAAGTACCGGTTTGTCGTTCCAGATGAGCCTGAAACGGCACAAGATGGGTGAAGTGAAAAAGAAGCTGATTATCCTTGACCGGGAACCGATGGAGCAATTGGAGGAACGGTTACGGCGCAGAGGCAGTCCCGGAATCGTGATTATCGACAGCTTCCAATACAGCGGCTTGAACTACAAAACCTACAAGGAGTTCAAGGAACGTCATCCCAAGAAACTGTTTATCTTCATCAGCCATGCCGAGGGGCTTCATCCGGCAGGTAGAAGCGCCCGCAAGGTGGAATATGATGCCGATGTGAAAATCATGGTAAGCTGTTTCAAAGCCTGGTGCAAAAGCCGCTTTATGGAGCGGCCCGGTGAGCCCTACGTGATATGGGAAGAAGGTGCTGCCAAAACATTGAAGGACGATAATATGGAGGATTATTTGAATGATGGAATGGGAGAATAAGCTGTACCAGATACTCCTGAAAGAACAGGAAGCGGAGGCCGTGGTGGACGATTGGGTAGAACGTAACATACAAAGCGACCTCCGTCTGCGCAGGGCCAAGACAAAGGGACACGTAGTGATAGAAACCAGGGATGTGATGTTTGCTCGGAATATTCAGGTATGGCATCCGTCCTGCCAAATAAACATTAAAGATTTGAAGTGATGGAAAAGAAAGAAGAAAAGAAAGTGTGCTGCATCTGCGGCAAAGAGTATGAGGGCTACGGATACAATCCGTTCCCGGTGAAAGAAGAAGGCTGCTGCTGCCAATCGTGCAACTACAGTGTGGTGGTTCCGGAACGGTGGGAACGACACAAGGCTTTTCAACGTGGTGAAGCGACCGGTG
>ENA-OQCS01000542-OQCS01000542.1-human-gut-metagenome-genome-assembly--contig:-NODE-542-length-20871-cov-4.397272_pt1 | contig 20871 bp, 22 predicted proteins | sample MGYA00242757_ERZ504575 | MGnify/ENA primary metagenome ERZ504575 (study PRJEB26092, sample SAMD00036297) | human gut metagenome | host: Homo sapiens | study: EMG produced TPA metagenomics assembly of... | reverse complement strand
CTATTCACAATAGCCTCAAGAAATTTCTTAGCAGAAGTATGTCGTTCAGCGTACTGGCGCGATACTCCGTCAGTCGTTCCGCCATCCGATTAAAACTATCAGCCACTTCACGAAATTCCTCGCGTCCACTCATATCCAGACGTTTCTCATAATTATGGTTCGCTATTTCAAGAATCCCACGCGTCAGTTCTTGAATAGGTTTGCTGATGGAACGGGGAAGCCATACCAACAATATGATACTGGCAAAAATACATACCCCACCTATCACAGAAATCCAGAGCAATGCACGTTGCAATCCCGGTACAGCAGCAGGACTATCCGGCTCTGTAGCCGTCAGTATCTGTAGATTCACCACAGAAAGAGCAACCAACAAAATAATCATTCCAGCCAATACCCCTACGCTGAGTATCAATTTTGTACGAATATTCATAATGTTCCTAAGAATTAATATTATGCAAGTATAATCAAATCTATGTTTACTTGTGCCAAATCACGCACAAATTTTCGGTATTTCAATATCATGAACAATGATTTCGGAAAAGAAAGTGACGGACTTCCCATGCAGACAGTTGTTATCTGTTTCTCCCTACAAGTATCAACAATGCTTCCCAGCACATCCGGCGATTGCACCTGAACGACCTCCCCTCCCAGTTCGGTCACCAATTTGAAGTGGTTCAATAAATACCTTTGATTTGCCAGACCGATGCGGTCAGTACTTTCTCTGGGAGTCTGCACATAAAGGGCAACAAACGAAGTATTGTAGCGGGTTGCCAGACGTGCAGCTTTACGAATGATGCGTCGTGGTGTTTTCTCGTTGCTGCTGATACATGCCAGAAATCTCTCATGACGGACTCCCACACTGGTAACCACTTCATTCTCCACTTTCTTTTCCACCCGTAAAGCCACCTCTTTTAAAGCCAGTTCACGTAATTGGAGAATATTTTCCGTTTTAAAGAAATTGTTCAAGGCAGTAGAGACCTTTTCCGGCTTGTAAATTTTTCCAGCTTTCAGACGGGCTATCAATTCTTCCGCAGTCAAGTCAATATTCACCACCTCATCTGCCTCTTGCAAAACGCTATCGGGAATACGTTCCTTCACCTCAATACCCGAGATGCCTTGTACTTCTTCATTGACACTCTCAATGTGCTGGATGTTAACGGCAGAAATCACATTGATACCCTCATCAAGCAAATCCATCACATCCTGCCAGCGTTTCTCATTCCGGCTACCTTCCACATTGGTATGTGCCAGTTCATCCACCACTACTATCTCAGGGTGTATCTGGATAATGGCATCCAAATCCATTTCTTCCAGCTCTTTCCCTTTATAGAATATCTTACGACGAGGAACAACGGGCAATCCTTCCAACATAGCATCCGTACCGGCACGCCCGTGTGTCTCTATATAGCCTATCTTCACATCTACTCCGTTGTCAAGTAACTCGTGTGCTTCCTGAAGCATACGATAAGATTTACCTACACCAGCAATCATGCCGATGTAGACTTTGAACTTGCCACGCCGCGACTTTTTAATCAAATCAAGAAAATGCTGTACGCTTTCTTCCCTACTCATTTCTTCTGTTTTTTTACTTGTCTTATATATGCCATATAACCCGTAACGATCATCACGACCGCCACGGGCATCCAACACTAATTCATGAGTTCTAAAGTTATATCTAAATAAATCATGGCCTTAAAGTAAAGCCGAATACCAGATGTGCATCTTCCATACGAGGGTTCCAAATGGCTTGTGCAAATACAGGTATTGAGAAATTGTCAGTAATCTTGATTTCCGTAATACCTTTCAGTGCCACATTGGTTACGGCAAACCCGCTGTTAGGAACGCCATATACTCCTACCCCAGCTTCATAAGGCAGAAATCCGCAAGTCAGGTTCAAATCTACAGACTTAACACTGAACGGATAGTTGAGTTCAACATACGAAGAATAATTCTGCCTGCCTTTATCATCTTTGTCAGCTCCGGCAAACATAGTGTACCAAGCGATTGACAAAGGAAACTTTTCAACCGGCAATGTATAGGCTAATCCCGCTTCAAAGTGATGAGCTGTTTCGTGACTCTTAAAATTAAAATACTTTCTTGCTCCTTGTCCGCCCCACCACAAGCTGGCAACAGAAAAAGTTAGACCTGATTCTCCCAAAGCATAGGCAGCCGTCAAATCAATCTCCTTAGCCGCAGCCCCTTCTCCTGAAGAAACTCCGTCAAAATCGGTAGAGCCCCATGCCGTCAAAGAAAAATCACCGACCCCAAAACCCAAAGTGGGCTGAAAACTGGCTCCCGTCTGGTAAAAGCCGCGCCAAACATAAGAACTGACTAAATCACCTTGTATTGTAAATTCCTGAGCTTGCACTTTGCCGGTTCCCATAAAACAAGCAGCTACCATACTCGCAAAAACTAGAATTGATATTTTTAAACTTTTCATATCCAACTATTTATTTACCATTACTAATCAATCGTTGAAAGGCAGGAAGGAAGTTTCGGCTCCCCCTGTAAAATGACAGTCTTTCGCTGCCTGAACAGAAATACTTCCGCTCCTGCCCATAACACATGACAAACACAACTAAAAAATTATTTATTCTGATCGGCTTCTTCTAATGCAATGTTCAGTTCCAGCACATTGACAGTTTCCGTACCAAACACCCCCAAAAAGGGTTTGCTGATGTTCTTGTCTACAATGCTTTCACTTCAGCCTCGTTCATGCCACGTGCCTGAGCCACACGCTTCACTTGTACATAAGCACAAGCAGGTGTGATATGTGGGTCTAGACCGGAACCACTGGCGGTTACCATTTCAGCAGGCACATCCTTGCGGCTCAGATAAGGATGATGTACCAGAAAAGTATCGATACGGGCTTCCACTTCTGCCAGGTATTCATCGTTCGTAGGTCCCTTGTTACTACCACCCGAAGCATCGGCTGTATAATTACCCGCAGATGGGCGTCCCCAGAAATAAATATCTTGCGTAAACATCTGGCCTACATTGGCTGCACCTACCACTTTACCATTGAGTGTTGCCACCTCTGCATTTCCCTTGTTGGGACCGGCGAACTGTGCAAATATCCACAAGACAAGGATATAGAACAGAGAGAAAAATATGCAAAATGCAATTGTTATTTTAAATGATTTCCAAAGAGTTTTCATTTTATCCAAGTTTTAAAAAAACAGACTAACTATCATATCTATCAGTTGATGCCGACAAACGGAGCAATGACGCCACCCACACCATAAATCAACAGATTGCGACGAAGTAGCGCACTGGCACCGATCGGCTTATACTGAACACCTTTCAAAGCCAACGGAATCAAGATAGGAATAATGATAGCGTTGAATATGACAGCCGAGAGAATGGCCGTTTCAGGGCTATGCAGTCCCATAATGTTCAGAGGAGCCAACTGAGGGATGGCTACCATAAACAAAGCAGGGATAATAGCAAAGTACTTGGCAACGTCGTTCGCAATGGAGAAGGTAGTCAACGTACCGCGCGTCATTAACAACTGTTTGCCAATCTCCACAATTTCAATCAGCTTCGTCGGATCGTTGTCAAGGTCCACCATGTTACCAGCTTCTTTGGCTGCCTGCGTACCGCTGTTCATTGCCACACCCACATTAGCTTGTGCAAGGGCGGGAGCGTCGTTTGTACCGTCACCCATCATAGCCACCAGCTTACCGGCCTGCTGTTCTTTTTTGATATATTCCATCTTGTCTTCCGGCTTGGCTTCAGCAATGAAATCATCTACTCCAGCTTTCTCTGCAATATATTTGGCTGTCAAAGGGTTGTCACCGGTCACCATCACAGTTTTCACACCCATCCTGCGAAGACGCTCAAAACGTTCCTGAATGCCCGGTTTGATAATATCCTGCAACTCAATTACCCCAGTAACTTCTGATTGACACATACCACCAGCGGAGTTCCACCGTTGCTGGTAATTACAGCAATCACCTCTTCAATCTCTTTCGGGAACTTGTTTCCGGCATTTTCCACAATCTTGCGAATAGCGTCGAATGCGCCTTTACGTATCTGAGTACCATCCTGCAAATCCACACCCGAACATTTTGTTTCGGCTGTAAACTTAATCATATGAGCACCGGTAGTATTCAAATCACGCATACGATGACCGTTTTCACGTCCCAGTTCAATGATAGACTTACCCTCCGGAGTCTCGTCAGAAAGTGAGGACAACAAGCAAGCCTCTACGAACAAATTCTCGTCAACACCCGAAGCCGAATGAAACTTAGTAGCTTTACGGTTACCGATTGTAATGGTGCCAGTCTTGTCTAGCAACAAGGTATCAATGTCACCGGCTGTTTCTACCGCCTTACCGGATTTGGTGATTACATTAGTGCGCAAAGCACGGTCCATCCCAGCAATGCCGATGGCAGAAAGCAGTCCGCCGATAGTAGTCGGTATCAAGCAGACAAACAAAGATATGATGGCTGCAATGGAGATATAAGTTCCCGGATGGTCAATATTCGTATAATCAGCCATAGGAATCAACGTTACACATACAATAACGAATACCAAAGTGAAACCAGCCAGAAGAATAGTCAATGCTATTTCGTTCGGAGTCTTCTGGCGAGTAGCGCCTTCTACCAAAGCAATCATCTTGTCAAGAAAGCTCTCACCCGGTTGCTGCGTCACCAATACCTTGATTTTATCAGAAAGAACTTTTGTACCACCAGTTACGGAACTCTTGTCACCACCGGCCTCACGGATAACCGGAGCAGATTCACCGGTAATGGCACTTCGTCAATGGAGGCCAAACCTTCCACAATCTCACCGTCGGCAGGAATCGTATCTCCTGCTTCACAAATAAAATAGTCACCTTTCTTCAAACGTGAACTGCTAACGGTATGGATTTTACCGTCAACCAACACTTTAGCAGGAGTCTCTTCACGGGTTTTACGCAAACTGTCAGCTTGGGCCTTACCACGCGCTTCAGCGATGGCTTCAGCAAAATTAGCAAACAGTAACGTCACAAACAAGATGATGAATACCAATAAATTATATCCGAATGCTCCATATTCCGAAGTACCCAATGAAAGGAAACAGACAATCAGCATGACAACCGTTACGACTTCCACCGTAAACATAATTGGATTCTTTATCATCACCCGTGGATTTAGCTTCACGAATGATTGCTTCAAACTTTCCATTACTTGCTCCTTCTGAAACAGAGAAGCTGATTTATTATCTTTCATACCTATGAAATTACTTTTTACAAACTACTATTACAAACTGAAATGTTCAGCAATCGTACTCAATGCATGTGCCGGGAAGAATGACAAGGCAGCCACAATAAAGATAACGGCAAAAGTCATCACACCGAAAGTTACTGTATCTGTCTTCAGCGTACCGGCACTCTCCGGAACATATTTCTTTCCGGCCAACAGACCAGCAATGGCTACCTGACCTACGATAGGCAGGAAACGTCCTAAAATCAGCGTCCAGCCGGTAGTATAGTTCCAGAAGTAAGTATTGTCGCCCAATCCTTCGAAGCCAGAACCATTATTGGCCGCAGCCGAAGTATATTCATAAAGCTGCTCACTCAGTCCGTGGAAACTGGGATTATTCAACCAGCCGCCTTCACCTGCCACAAATTCAGGATAATGAGCGAACAAAAAGCAAGAAAGTGCCACACCGCCCAAGATGATAAGCGGATGAAGCAGTGCCACAATGGTAGCAATCTTCATTCACGCGCCTCTACCTTCTTACCGAGAAATTCCGGAGTACGTCCCACCATCAGTCCACTGATGAATACGGCGATAATGATGAATGTATAATAGTTCATGAAACCTACACCCACACCTCCAAACCACGTATTAATCTGCATGTTCAGCATTTCCATCATACCGGAAAGAGGCATCGTTGAATCATGCATACCATTCACAGAGCCATTGGAAGTAACTGTAGTCACAATACTCCAAAGAGCAGTAGCAGCAGACCCTAAACGGACTTCTTTACCTTCCATTGCTCCATTGTCTTGAGCAATTCCCATCTCATCAATGCGCGGATTACCTCCCATCTCCTGCGAAACATTGATGCAAACACCGACAAGAAAAGCAAAAAGCATTACACTATAGATAGAGTAAGCCATCTTCTTACGTTTGATGTAAAAGCCGAGTGCAATCACCATAGACATTGGTATAATTAGGATAGACCAACATTCTGCAATATCTGTCAAGTAAGTAGGATTTTCCAACGGATGTGAAGAGTTACATCCAAAGTAACCGCCACCGTTCGTACCCAATTGCTTGATAGGAACAATCGCTGCCGTAGGACCTTGTGAAACCAACTGGGTTTGTCCTTCCATCGTCTGAACTTCCAGCTTACCATCAAATCCCATCGGAGTACCTTGTAGAATGAGGATGAAGCCCACAATCAACGAAAGTGGTAATAATACACGTGTACAGCTCAAAACCAAGAACTTCCAGAAGTTACCGATAGTCTTCGTCGATTTAGCAGCCATACCCTTCATGATACCTGCCATAGCTGCCATACCGGTAGCGGCGGTAATGAATTGGAACAACATAATGACGAACAACTGTGTAAAATATGTCAGTCCGCTTTCACCGGAATAATGCTGCAAATTACAGTTCACCATAAAACTGATACATGTATTGAATGCCAGATCCGGTGTCTGGTTAGCGTTTCCATCCGGATTTAACGGCAACCACTGCTGTGTACAGAGTAGCACCATGCCCCATACAAACCAAAAGGCATTCAGAATCAGCAGGGCTTTCAAGAACTGTTTCCAGTTCATCTCTTCCTCCGGATTGACTCCGGCCACTTTATAAATCAATCTCTCGACCGGCTTCATGAAATCCGACCATGTCTTTTCGCCTTTGTAAACCTTGGCAATATACTTTCCCAGAGGATAGGATATCACAATCAGCAGAACAATCTGCAAGGCTACACCTAAAATTTCAGTGTTCATTTCTCCACTCTCCATTCATTAAAACTTTTCGGGTCTTATCAGCACATAAGTCAGATACCCGAACATTACAATACCTAATACAAATAAAGCTGTGTACATAATTCTCTCTTTTAAATCTTCTCAAACCAATCTACGCATTTCCAGAAAAGCCAAAAGGCGAACAAACCGCTCAATAGGCAAAAAATAAATGATACTGTTATTCCCATGTTTTTACCTTTTAAAATGTTACTACATATTTTTGTCTGCCAGGAATGTGCCAAATATGTGCCAAAAAGAGCGCATATACCATACACCATTAATTATCAACAGAATACATACTAAACAAGTATAAAAAGAAACAGGTTGCACCCTTTCAAAATGAAAAGGTGCAACCTGTTTTGATATGTTTTAGCCCATAGGCACTTTCTGCTTCTAAGCCTGTTTCAAGAATAATCTTGCCACGGTCCTATATCGAAGGTACCTCAGTCGTATACTGAGCCCCCTATTATAGATCTGAGATCTTGTATTCCTCAATCTTCCGATACAACGTCGTCAAACCTATTTTCAATAACCGGGCTGCTTCTGTCTTATTCCCCTTTGTATACTCCAGTACACGGGCAATGTGCCGGCGTTCCATAGCTGAAAGTTCAAAACTGCCGGGACTTGAATCATTGGAGTGTTCATAATGGGCATTCTGAATATCAAACGGCAAATCAGCAATGTCCAGATATCCGCTCTCGCAAACAATCATACTGCGTTCTATCACGTTACGTAATTCACGAATATTTCCCTTCCACGGTTGGGAGTCCAATGCTTCAAGAAATGCGGGAGCTATTTCAACCACCGGACGCGCCAGCTGTTCCGCAAAACTCTTTATAAAAGCCTTCGCCAACAGCCGGATATCACCTGCACGTTCGCGCAATGGCGGCAGATGTATCTGAAATACGCTTAATCTATAAAACAAATCCTCGCGGAAACGTCCGGCAACAATCTCCTGAGACAAGTTGCGGTTCGTAGCGGCAATGATGCGGACATTGACACGGGTAGTTTCGTATCACCTATCTTAATATACTCACCGGTTTCAAGAATACGCAGCAACTTGGCTTGCAGTTCAAACGCCATCTCACCGATTTCATCCAAAAAAATAGTCCCATTATTCGCTTCCTCGAACAGTCCCTTCTTATCCTTCAATGCGCCGGTAAACGAACCGGCTTTATGACCGAACATTTCACTTTCCAGCAACTCCTTGCTGAACGAAGAACAGTTAACCGCTACAAAATTCTGCCGTGCACGCTTACTACTGTAATGGATGGCCTGGGCAAATACCTCCTTACCCGTGCCCGTTTCTCCAGTCAACAGTACAGGAACATCAGTCCCTGACACCTTCTGAGCTAATGAAACAGCATCCTTCAGGACTTTGGATTCTCCCAGGATAGAATCAAAAGAGTACGTCTGTCCCACCTTCTTCTCCAGTTTTTCCAACCGCACATTCATACGCGCTTTCTCTACAGCACGGCTTATCAGAGGAATAATCTTGTTATTATCGTCTCCCTTGGTGATATAGTCGAAAGCACCGTTCTTGATGGCCTGCACCCCATCGGGAATATTGCCGTGCGCTGTCAGCAGAATAACTTCCACATTGGGTGCCGCTTCTTGATAGCCAACACCAGGTCTACCCCATTTCCATCGGGCAGAAACACATCACACAAAACTACATCGGGATTTTGGAGTTCCAGTTGCTTCAGGGCAGCCCTGCAATCACCAGCCTGACAGACGTCATATCCCTCCAACTCCATCATCCGTGTCAGAAGGGTACGGATTTGTACCTCATCATCAATGATTAGAATCTTACTCATATCTATTCGATAAGTTTTTAAACTGATAACGGTAAAAAACAGGGTGTGCAAATATAAGCTTTTCCCAAATACCAACGGCATATCTTTTGAACTTTTATAGGTGAAGGGGCAAGAGCCTGCCACCAACCGGGATATGAATATCCCACCACAACAATGCCACAGCGGCATTATGCAGGCCTAGTCCCAGTGACAGCCCCTCATGCCTCCCCCTTCCATTTTGGAAAGAGGCCACCTGAAATGAAAAGCCGGAAGGAAGAACATCCGGATGAATGCAATTATGAAACTGTTAAAAAAGAAACAAGAAATGAAAGTTTGTAAATTCGGCGGAACTTCCGTCGGCACCGTAGAGAGAATGAAACATGTAGCAACACTCATTAAAGATGCAACACCCAAGATTGTGGTACTGTCTGCCACCGCAGGCACCACCAACCATCTGGAGGAGATTGCCGCCAACTTGTTCAACCGTGAAATAGAACAAGCCCACGACCGCATCACCCGGCTGGAATTCCAGTTCATCGAATTTGCCAATGGGTTGCTGACCGACGAGAAACTGAAACGGGAAGCAATAGATTATATCCTCGACCGCTTCCAGCAACTATGGAAATTTACCAAAGATTCCTTCACCTCTGTCGAAGAGAAGGAAGTGCTGGCACAAGGCGAACTTATCAGTACCGCCCTAATGCACTTCTACCTGCGCGAGCTGAAAGTTCCCAATGTACTGCTTTGTGCATTCGACTTCATGCGTATCGGCCCCGACAACGAACCCGACTTGGAATATATAGAACAGAAACTCCGAGAGCAGCTTGCCTGCCATCCCGGCATCAATCTCTTCATCACTCAGGGTTTCATCTGCAAGAATGCCTATAACGAAACAGACAACCTGAAACGCGGCGGCAGTGATTACACCGCTTCCCTCATTGGCACCGCCTCCAAGCAGACGAGATACAAATATGGACGGACATAGATGGCATGCACAACAATGATCCGCGCGAGGTGTCAGGTACCCGCCCCGTGAAACGCCTCAGCTTCAACGAAGCCGAACAACTGGCCTTCTATGGTGCCAAGATACTGCATCCCTTCTGTATCGCCCCGGCACGCCTAAGGAATATTCCCGTCCGGCTGCTTAACTCTATGGAACCGTCGGCAGAAGGCACGTTGATTTCCAACCTGCAGGACGACAATATCATCAAGGCCATAGCCGCCAAGGACCACATCATATACATAAAGTTCGAATCGAACCATAATCTGTGTCCCTATCTGTTCATCAGCAAGATTTTCGACATTTTTGCCAAGTACGTACCCCCTCTGCCTGCTGGTATCCTCCAATCTGGACGTATCTGTGGCTATAGACGACTGCACTCGTTTATCGAATATCATCTCCGAACTACGCCAATATGCCCATGTATTGGTAGAAGACCGCATGACCATCGTCTCCGTGGTGGGCAACATGCAATGGGAATATGCCGGGTTTGAGGTAAAGATTATGGAGGCGCTAAAGGACATCCCCCTACGGATGATTTCATATGGCAGCAGCAATAATGACGTGGCATTCGTCATTAAGAATACAGACAAAAAAGGGCTTTACAAGCCCTAAATGATAAGTTATTCCAACCGGAATATGCAGAACGGAACTAAAAGAAATGGTTCCGTATCTCCTTCGCGATGTAACGGCCCATCAGCTCCTGCCCCGGTTTGTCGGGATGCAACCCGTCGCGCAGATAGCGCCCGCTACCGGAAGGCTGCTCAAACTTTTCGGTGATACCACAGTTGGAGTAACAGTCTATCAGCTGCACGGAAAGCGCCCGGCACAACTCACGCAAGATGGCAATCTTCTGCAGATTCAGTGCATTGTGTTCGGGGTTGCCGGTCTGAATCGGCGTGCACACGAATACGCGGCATTGGGGATAATGCTCCAGAATGGTCTGAATGGACCAACGGGCACCGCCCGCCATGGTGTTGACATCTACTTCATCGAGCGTCTTCCCTTTAAGGGCCTCTTCGGCACTACCCAAGTTACGGTCATTCGTTCCCATAGAGAACACAAAGACATCGGGCGCAGGGTAAGCGCCACTTTCCACTTCGGCTATGAACTTCTGGATATGCACCTTTGACACGTTGTTGTGCCGCATCTGTAACTCATGCTTATCCTCCGTAACCTGCCAACCGCCGGAGATGCCGGCAAAAGCTTCGCTGCCATAATCCTGAGTATCGGGATGGCATGCCCATGTGGCAGAACCGACCGCCACGTTGTGATGTGTAGCGAATCCGAGTTTATCCACTACAGTCTTAGACCATTGTTCGCCTGCGGTAATGCTGTTTCCGTCGCACCCGAAGTTCAGCTTGCTGAAGTCCGGATAAAGAGATTGCGCGTGCAGCGCAATCCCCATCCAGACAAGAATCCCCAAAACCATCAATCTATTCATCTTCTTATGATAGAAAACCTATGAAAAACGTTCAATAATTTCCATGCACATACGTCCGTTGTGATACGGACATTTCCAGAATCCCGCCTTGTCATCATCGGTGTTCACCGTGCCGTCAGCACGCACGCTCCAATGCCATTCTCCGTACTTGTAGTCTACCAGATGCTGCTTGATGAAGTCCCAACATCGGAGAGCCTTCTGCATGGCCACTTCGTCATCAAAGTGCTGGTAGAGGTTGGCATGTCCCACTACGTTCTCGGCCTGCACCCACCAGTGGCGGTCGGTATCGGTCTTTCCTTTATCCAGAAAAGTCTCGTATATCATGCTGCCGTCGGGCGTCAATCCTTCATCGGCAGCGGCAGCGATGTATTCTACAAGTGGTTCCACTTTCTCCAGGAGGTCCTTATCGCCCAGAACAAGGGCAGCCTCGTGTATCAACCAGGAAGCTTCGATGTCGTGCCCATAGGAGACAATGCGGTATTTACTAACCCAATCATCATTGAAGAACAATTCCAGATGACCGGTCTTGATATTCAGAATCCGTTCCGTGAAAAGGCCTATCAAATTGCGCAGTTGCCTCTCCAGACGGGTATCCTTCCACACGCGGAAAAGATTGGTATAAGGTTCCAGAATATGCAGATGGGTATTCATCGTCTTGCGCTCGTTCTCATCCTTGGCGCTGAGGCGCATGTCGGCTATTTCTCCCCATTCGCGGGTCAAGGCTTCGCAATAACCGTTTTTCACGGGGTCGAAGCTATGCTCTTCAATGGTCTCGAACAAACGGATGGCATATGCCAGCGCTTCATCATCGCCCGTGGCACGGCATATTCACTCAGCCCGTAGATGGCGAACCCCAAAGCATAAATCTGCTTCTTGGTATCGAGCGGATTGCCTTTATAGTCGAGAGACCAGTAAACTCCACCAAATTCATTGTCATAGAAACGGTCGATAAGAGTACGTTTGGCACGCGTAGCCGTTTCCAGATACTCCGGCCTCTTCAGCAAGCGGTATGCAGCCGAGAAGGTCCACAAGATGCGGGCGTCAGGATTGCCCCCTTTTCTGCTTCGGGCTTCACCTCCTCCCGGCCCGTGATACGGCCGTAGAAACCGCCGTTCACTTCATCCGTCATTCTATTTATCCAGAAGGGGAGGATATTGGAAACCAGCTCCTCCTCCATCTCCTGTTTCATCTTCTTGATATCCACAAGTTTTTGAGTTATGAGTTATAAGTTATGAGTTATTCTGCTGAAGGTTCTCACGGCGCTCTTTCAGGTCTGCATTGATGGCTGCCATACGCGTCTTATTCAATGGATAGATGAATACGACAACGATGGAAAGTGCGGCTATCGCAGCAGGAATAAAGCTCATCAGATACTTCAAGCCATCCAGCGCCTCGGGAGTCTGCACGGCATTCTCTGCGGTATTGTAACCGAAGAATGCCAACAGTGCCATTACTGCCCAGCCTGCAAATGCACCGCCAAACTTCTGCGCCATAGAACCGGAAGAGAATATCAGCCCTGTAGAGGATGTGCCATCCTTTTGCTCGGCATAGTCCGCCACATCCGCATACATGCTCCAAATCAACGGAGATACGATACCGGTGCAGATGGAGATAAGCACCTGGAAAATCATCATCAGCCACCATCCCAGCCCGTCATTCGGCACAAAGAAGAAGAGCACACTGAACACTACCAGGCACACGAGCGAAATGATATAAGTGGACTTCTTTCCAAACTTCATGGACAGAGGCACAGCCAGCGCCACACCAATCATATTACACACTTCACCCACCATCAGGAACAGACCGGCATACAACACCAGATTGAATACCCCGAAATCGAGGAATGCATTGGCGCTGATATAGTCCTTGAAGAAGTAGGCGGCAGTAGCTCCACGCACCGTATTGAAGAAATTCGACAACAACGCCGCACCATTCAATATCCACCAAGGCGAATTGCGCACCAGCGACTTCACATCCTTGCCGATGGATTCGGACGCCACACTCTTGACATGCTCGCGCGTCATGCTAAAGCAAAACAGAAAGCCCAAAAAGCAGAGCGTGGCAATACATACCATGGCATATTGCAACTGGAAGCATTGCTATAGTCCATTGATTTAAACCAATTGCACAATGGCTCCCATGCTCCCAAAGCGATAAAACTACCTCCGTATGCAAAAAACATACGGTAAGAAGAGAAAACCGTTTTTGTGTTCGAATCATCAGTCATTACTCCCAACATAGCCCCGTATGGTACATTGATTGCCGTATATACCGTCATCATCAAGATGTAAGTGACATAAGCCCATACCAGCTTACCCGTTGTCCCCATGTCGGGCGTTGTAAAAAGTAAAATCCCGGCAATGGCAAAAGGAGCTGCAATCCACAACAAATAAGGACGGTATTTACCCCAACGCGTATGAGTACGGTCTGCAATGACTCCCATCATCGGATCGGACACTGCATCCCAAATACGTGTCACCAGCATCAGCAATCCTGCATCAGCCAAGCTCAAGCCAAAAATATTCGAATAGAAGAACGGTAAGTAATAGGAGAATATTTTCCAGAACATAGAGGAAGACATATCCCCGAAACCATAACCGATTTTCTCTTTTAGTGTTGCCATAGTATGTTGTATTTTTATTATTTCATTATCTGCAGATTCTTGTCTATCAGTTTCTTCAGCGTCTCTACCGAAGCTGATGAAGACAAGCCGTCAGCAGGCGTATTCATGCAATAGTCCACCAGCTTATCAATGGTAGAGGTAGCCACATGCATCCGCGTGTCGGAAGAAGCGTAGTAGATGAATACTGTTCCGTCTTCGTCGGCAATCCAGCCGTTGGTGAAAAGTACATTGCTTACGTCACCTATACGCTCCTCACCCTCGGGTACCATAAAGGCCCCACCGGGAGTGGCAATCAGTTTCGTCGGGTCTTCCAGGGAAGTCATGTACATATAGAGCACATAACGCAATCCGGCGGCACAACCGCGGACACCATGAGCCAGATGCAACCATCCTTTCGGAGTCTTGATGGGATGCGGACCTTCACCATTCTTCACCTCCTTGATGGTGTGATAGTAGCGCTGGTCGATAATCTTCTCTTCCTTCACCTCAGCATGGGTTATGTCGTCCACCAGCGCCCAGCCGATACCACCACCGCTGCCGGCATCAATAAAGCCATCCTGCGGACGGGTATAGAGGGCATATTTGCCATCTACAAACTCCGGGTGCAGCACTACGTTGCGTTGCTGGCTCTTGGTCTTCAGGTCGGGCAGGCGTTCCCAGTTCTTTAAATCCTTGGTGCGGGCAATGGCAGCTGTAGCCGTAGCCGAGGACAAATCACCGGCAGGCGCATTGTCGTCGTGGCGTTCGGCGCAGAAGATACCGTAAATCCAGCCGTCCTCATGAGCCGTGAGGCGCATGTCGTATACATTCGTTGCCGGAATCGCGTCTTCGGGCATGGTGATGGGATAATCCCAGAACCGGAAATTATCAATGCCGTTGGGACTCTCGGCTACGGCAAAGAACGACTTACGGTCAGCGCCCTCTACACGTACCACCATCAGATACTTGCCATTCCACTTAATGGCCCCCGAATTCATGGTCGCATTCATACCGATACGTTCCATCAGGTACGGGTTGGACTTCTCATCCAAATCATACCGCCAGAATACAGGTGTATGAGCAGCCGTCACTACCGGATATTTATAGCGGGTGAATATGCCATTGCCGTCTTCCACGGCCACATTCTTTCTCGTAATCAACTCTTCGTGTCTCTGAAAGAGCCTCTCTACCTTTTCTTTAAAAGCTTCCATGTCTGTTATATTGATTGTTTGTTTATTGATACAGATTTACATCAGCTGCAAACAGCGTCTTGGGATTGTTATAGAACTCCACAAAATCCTCCGCAGATGTCTGTCCCGGATAGGGGCATAGTAATGGGTCACCTTTTCACGGGCATTGCGCCACACCAGCACATAGGCAAGCGGATATTTCTCCAACGCAGGCAGCAGAGTACCAGTCCACCATTTGGCATCGGGAATTCCTTCGTAACCGGTTTCGGTCACAGCAATCACCTTATTGTGTGCTTTCCCTACACTGTCGATAATGGAAAGTGCCCTATCCATCCCGGCAAGATAGGCATCCCGATCGAACTGATAGGTATCGAAACCGATAACGTCTATCAACTCATCGCCCGGATACTTCTTCAAATATTCCGTCGTGTCCTTGGGTTCCGTGCCCGGAGAGTAAGCATAAAGTGCATTGTCCACTCCTTTGGCCTGCAGAGTATCCACTGTCATGTGCCACAATGCCTTATACTCTTCAGGGGTACACAGTTTTTCGCCCCACCAGAACCAGCTGCCGCTGTGTTCGTGCCAGGGACGGAAAAGTACGGGTATCTTCACGCCGTCCGCCGTCTTCAACGAATGAAGGAAATCGGCCACTCCTCCCAACCAGCCGGCAAACTTTTGGTGATTCTCGCCACCAGGAAGATGGACTTCACCACCGTCGTATCCGATACATCCCAAGAGTCACCACCCGTCTTGGGATTGCGCACATGCCAACTGAGCGAAACCATGCCGCCCCGCTGATACTGATTGATTATCTCTTTCCTGATTTTATCGAAGGGCACCTTATCCAGGTTGGCGGCATTCCCAAGTTCCAGCTCTCCCAAATCAAAGCTGATGACAGCCGGATAGTCGCCACACACGCTTTTCACATCCGAACGGCCTTCCTCACCTTCCCAGCCGATACCATATACCGTATCGTCATGATGGCCGAGCATGATACCTTTGGAAGGGATTTTTTTCAAGTTAGCCAGTAAGTTCTCCGTTTCCTGCGTACGTGCAGCAGCCGTCTCTTCATTCACACTCTGCTCTTTCTTGGAAGAACCGCAGGCGGTCAACAGACTTGCCGCCAGAATCATCGTAGCAAATTTTACTTTTCTCATATCCATGTTTTTCAATCTGGTATTGTTATTGGTAACACTAATTCCTGGCACAAAGATAGCGGATTGCACCAAGAGAAAATGATACAATTTTATCCCTTTACTATATTAAAAAAACAGAATATGAAAAAACGTATCATCTGACTTTCACCGGAATGCGCTTCCGCGAGACAATTCCTCGTTCCACTTTCCGGCGTTCCAGCTTCACCGGTTCGCTTGTAAAATCGGGAACATTGTACGAGTAGACCAGACGGTCGTAATACTCCCAAGGATTTTCCTGAGGAAGCAGGAAAGGCTTGCCCACCACCCCATTCTCATCCATACTTGCCAGATACAGACGGTATAAAGCCCATCTCCCCTGCGGCTACTGAACACAAACCATCGGGAGTTACTGCTCCAGTTATGGAAACTTTCCGTATCATCGCTGTTCACCTCCTTTATGGGACGCATACCGCCATCCTGCAAATCCAACAGCCATAAATCGGCTTCTTTATGCCAAATTGAGAAATTCCCGTAATCCGACAAAGTAAACATGATATACTCGCCATCGTACGAGGGCCTCGGGAAGGAGATGCTTTTCTTCATAGCTGCCGCATTGACCAGCGTATCTATCTTTTCGCCAAATGTCCCGTCTTCCGGATTGAAATCTATACTACACAAGCTATAACGTATTTCCTTATATTCTGCCGGTATCGGCTTGGCCTCCGCAGCACAGAAATACAGTTTGCGTCCGTCCGGTGAAAATACAGGAAAAGTCTCGAAGACTTCCTTCTTCTGAAGCAAGGGGGAGAGCAGCAATTCGTGTGTCTCGGGATGATAGACCAGTACATCCGATTCCAAGTCGAGCACTTCCACACGCTCATCCTTCACCGCATGGAAAGACTGGCGCGTATTGTTGACAGAATAGCAATATATTTGCCGCTTGGATGCCAATAAGGGTATACCCCCGCAGAGAGAGTGGAATCCGTTTTCGTATCCAGCATTTCGCGCTTCCCGTCTATCTGCATCAAGGTCCCTCCGTTCTTTCCACGGATATGCAGGCTCAGATGGTCTGGATTTGTTTTGTTGAAAGCATGACAATTCAGGCACATGCCCGGCACCATGGTATTCTCCAGCAAGTGATGCTCCTCGAACGAAGCAAGGTCACGCTCATAAATGCCCATCTTGCTATAAACTTCATATCCGGGAGCCAGCTTGCGGTATACCACCCCATAATCTATAGGATACGGACTGACATACATGGGAAAAGAGCGGTACTGTTTCCACTCGCCGTCTTTCCGGATACAGACCGTAAACAGAAGGCTATCACCCTTGTTCTCCTCCAAAAGCTCTTGCCATGCATCTTGCGGAAATGATACTATTTTATCATTTACATGCATCTCTCCGGACTTTCCTCCGGTCACGGTCACATCCACACGTTCGTACACTCCGCCAATACAATTGAAATTCATAGGAGCAATGGTTGCAGGAATAGTCACACCGATATAGTCGGGATAGATATCCGGCCATTCATCCACCCTTTCCGGGGAAGTCACCGGATTGCCGCAAGCGGCAAACCACCATGCAGCCATTATGCAAACAGCTATATTCTTCATCTTTTTCATTTTACTTTCTTAGTAGCAAATAATTCCAGTATGTACTGCCGAAACGCGCCTCCAACATCTGCCGGGCATTCTGCTGCGAGGTATATATCCGCGCAAATTCCGTTACATCCCGCACCACTTGGGGCGAAATGCTCCACGGCATACCCTGGAAGTTCTTGTGCGTCTGTGTCCATACATATACCAACGCCTCCTGATAGCTGCGGGGAATATGGTCGTAGCCGGCATACTTGCCTAACGGATAGTACTTCATGAAACGTTCCAAATCACGTTGCTGCAGGACATAGGCCAGCATATACTCGAATGCCATCCGGTTCCGGTAGTTGTGCTGGTAAAGCAGCCCCAGCATGATGTCCGTTTCCTGGCTGCTGAACAAGAAGTCTTCCGTATAGCGTATCTGCCTCAGCCAACCCCACTCCTTGTGGGCATTGATTTTTTCCTCATTATACAGATAGGTCATGGCATCCTCCGCCCAATCCCTGTAGAAGATTGTCTTCCTCAACAAACGCAGGTACTTGGCTGCCACTTCGTATTGCCCGTTTATCAAGTTCGTCTCCGCCAGACGCTTGAAGCAACGGCCACTCTTGTTGAAGTTAGGTATGGCCTCCATCGCCTCAAAAGTGAAACGCTGTGCCGTATTGACCATACCCAAATGATAATATGCCTCACTGGTGGGCAACGGAGAAGTAAAATCACGCTGAAACTCCGGCAGCAGCCCTTCCGTCCCGTTCTGGTAAAACTCGAACATACGGTCGCCCATCTGTCCCGTCTTTCCCAAAGCAAGATTCAGGCAGGTCACGCCGAAAGGTGAAACCGGTGACTTCTCTTCTGCCTTTTCTATAATCTCCTGCCATTGTTTATTACGTACCAGCTGGTCATACTCCATCGCTTCCTCTTTATCCATATCGCAACCGGCCGCCACGTAGTAATAGCCGAACAATGTTACCGCCACCACTTGCAGAACTCCATAAAATACCGGCTTCTTCTTCAAAGCGGGCAAAGCGGACAGCAGGAAGGGGAGAACAACCAGTAATACGGCAAGCCCTATCTCTATCCAGGGAATCACTGCCGGGAAACGGTAATATCCTATACCACCCATCAGACGGTAAATGGGGAATTGTACCCACATGCTTGCCAATAGCGGACAACCGATACCCCACAATCCTACACCCCAGAACACTCCGACACCACCCCAGAAATTCTTACCTTTAAGATTCAACCGGAACTCGCGTACAATCACCCAGCCCATAAAGATGAAGTGTGCCGCACCCGCTGTCCAGTAAAGCAGCGGAAGGCTATCAGAATGTATGCCACACGCTGCCACTTCCCTTTCAAATCTGCATACCAGCAGGATGCAGACAATGCTAACAGCAGAGCCACCGCCAATGACAGCATCGCATTTTCATCACCCATGAAATGCCACAAGACAATGATGGGCAGAAAACTCAGCGGATAATACACATCAGCCGCACCCTGCTCCTTCGCCAGTTTCCAAACCAACCGTTGCAACAACACGTACAAAAAAGCCAGAATACAAGCTCCCGCCCACACGTGATAATAGAACTGCGTCAGATACTCTGCGATATAATCGGCCAACCCACCGGGAACCACTATCCGTTCCCACCAGTAGTCGGCATCGAACAAGAAAAGCTGGAACTGCTCCTGATAGGAAATATGGGCCGGATATACGCTTCCCCAAAAGAGAAGCACCGCTACGCCAAAAAGTATCGACAACCCTATCTTCCAAGTCTTTTTCAGAAATAAGAACATTTACTATTTACAATTTATTATTTACAATTTGGTACTCTCTGTATGTCTTGTCATTTGAATTCCTCAGCCTTCAGTTGCCGGTTTATCCGCTTGATGGAAGAAGCATCAAAAGGAACGGGAGTAGCCGACAAATCGGGAATATTGTAGGATTTCAATGTCAAATCGTCTTTTTCAGGGTCCGACTGGGGTAGCACAAAAGGCTTATGCGCCTTCCCTTCAGCATCCAGATAGGCAAAATAAACCCGCCCGTACTGCCCGTCACCCCGCTTGCTGGCAAAGGCAAACCAACGGCTGCCTGACGACCAACTGTGATAAGTGTCCGAACGGCTGGAGTTGACCATTGGCAGGGAGTCGATGGCGCCCGTCTGCAAATCCATCAGCTGCAATTCCGTCTCCCGGTGCCAAATGGGAAATGTTCCATAATCAGCAACGGTATAAAGCAGGTAGCGTCCGTCCGGTGAGGCTTTCGGATGACACACGGAGCCTTTCTCCAGCCGGGCATTCCAAAGGGTATCCACGCGGTCACCCCATGCGCCGTGATTGGCATCGAACGCAATGCGGCAAAGCGAATAGCGTAATTGCTGTACGCTGTCCGGCAATGGCACAGTCGGAGCTGAGCAGTAATATATCCATTTCCCATCGGCAGAGAATGTGGGAAAAGTTTCCAATACGGTGGAATCCGCCGTAAGCGGAGATAGAATCATCCGGTTTCCGTCAAAATCGGCGACAGCCAAATCGGAGACGGTATCGTAAACTTCCAGACGGCGGTTACTTTCCGTATGGAACATGGGAATAATCACATTAGACGAGAACACACCATACCGCCCGTCAGGATGGAAATCCCCGTAGACAGCCGCAGATATCATCTGTTCATTCTTCAAGGCAAGCTTACGGAGCTTGCCGTCACGGTTCAGGACAGTCCCCCCTCCCTCACCCCGAAGATGGAACATCGAAAGGTTGCCACTATTTCCTCCGTGCACATGACAGTTCATGCACTTGCCGTCTGTCTGACTGTTATCCGCCAAAATACGCTCTTCGAAATTCTCAATACAACGTTCACGTATCTGCAAGGCATTCCATACCTCATAACCGGGCTCTATCAGACGGTAACTGACATAGGCGTCAAGCTTGTCCGCCACTACCTGCCATGCAAGGAAGGATAGCGCAGCCAGCGGCCGTCGGTACGGGCAGTAACAACTACTTCCAAAGTATGTTCCTTCTCCGCTTCCAGCAATGCACGCCAAGCTTCAAGGGGAATATCGCCTTGTTCCCGCGCGCATTTATCTCCAAGCTGTCCGATGCTCCCTTTACACTCACGCACACCGCATCCACCCCTTCATTTCG
>ENA-OQCS01000540-OQCS01000540.1-human-gut-metagenome-genome-assembly--contig:-NODE-540-length-20902-cov-3.093093_pt1 | contig 20902 bp, 24 predicted proteins | sample MGYA00242757_ERZ504575 | MGnify/ENA primary metagenome ERZ504575 (study PRJEB26092, sample SAMD00036297) | human gut metagenome | host: Homo sapiens | study: EMG produced TPA metagenomics assembly of... | reverse complement strand
CGTATTTGGTACATATTCAGAATAAGGAGTTTTTACAAAGCCAAGACAGGCTTTTACGCCACCAGCTAGTTTTCAGTGTATAATTTCGGGTTGCAGCCATAGATACGATCTTGTTTAGTAGTAGCAACCATTTCAATTTTTAATCCTTTTAAGCTAGAGAAAGCATTTTGTAAATAAGTTGCAAATACATCCATTGGAGATTCATCTGTACCATAAGTAACTCTTAAAGTAATTTCAGATTTTCCTAATTCTTTTAATCCTTCATCTAATGCAGCTTGTGCAGCTTTTTTATCGTATGAAGTATAAGTATCTGCTTCATCACGGAAATCTTTTCCTTCTGGAGAAATTGATAATCCTGATGGAACAAATCCTTTAGCAGCTTGTGAACCATCTTTTAATACATTTTCACATAAGTCTTTTCTATTGATTGCTAGTGAGATTGCTTTTCTTACATTTAAGTTAGCTAAATCACTATTTTGGAAGTTTACTGAAATATAGAATAAGTAACCTTCATTAATTTGTTTGAATGAATCATCTTTTTTGTATTTATCAACTAAGTCTGAGTTGATTGGAGCGAAATCAGTTTCACCTGCTTCGAATGCTTGAGCAGCAACTTTTGGATCTTGAACTAATTTCATTACTAATTTGTCAATTTTAACTGTTTTAGCATCATAATATTTATCATTTTTTTCAAATTCAGCTACTGAACCTGGTTCCCAGTTTGTCATAGTGAAAGCACCATTTCCTAAAATAGTTTTAGCACTCTTACCATATTTGTCACCTTGTTTTTCGCAGAACTTTTCATTGATTGGATAGAAACATGGGAATGACATTAATTCATCAAAGAATGAAACACGAGTAGTTGTAGTAACTTCTAATGTTTTATCATCGACTGCTTTAACACCCATTGCATCTAAATCAGCATCTGTAATATCTTCTTCATTGTCAATTTTATCTGACATTTCTTGTGCCCCTACAATACTTGCAATACCATCACAGAACATGTAGTAATATTGACCTTTCTTTTGGAAGATTCTATGCCAAGCATAAACGAAATCATTTGCAGTAACAGGATCACCGTTAGCCCATTTAGCATCTTTTCTGATTTTGTAAGTATGAGTTAACCCGTCATCTGAAACTTCAGAAGATGAAGCAACACCATTTACGATATTACCTTTCTTATCTGTTTTCATAAGCCCATCAATAACAGCATGCATTGCTGTAAATGAGCATCCGTCATCGGCATCTGATGAATCTAAGTTTTTGATATCTAATTCACTTGAGAAAGTGTAAGTAGATGAATCTCCTCCTGATCCCCCACAACCAGCAAGAGTTAGAGCCATCATAGCACAAAGCACCATTGATAATAGTTTTTTCATATTCTCTCTTCCCTTCTTAAATTATCTTTTGTGCAATAAATCGACATGTTGTATACAATTTATCGATTTATTAACTTCATAATAGTGGATTAGTCTTTAAAAGTCAATACTATTTTGGATATTTGTATACAATGCAATATATTAATTTATTGCTGTGATAGTTTTTTATTAAAAAAGACATAATATTTTCTTATTATGCCTTTTCTCTTTTTATTCAGTTTTTTCTACATATTCAAAAGAAATCGTTCTACATGGTTTAATAACTAGATTTTTTACTTTTGGATTTTGTAATGTTGCCGCTCCTTTTTCAAAAACAGGAATATATGCATAATCATCTAGTAAGATTTTTTCTGCATCTTTCATTTCTTGCCAACGTTTAGTCACATTTGATTCAACCCCTACTTGACCTACAAGTTGATCATATTCACTATTAGACCATTTTCCATAGTTGCTACTATTTGTTGATAATGCAATTGTTAAATAAGTTGTAGGATCACCATAATCAGGTCCCCAACGAGTTGTAGCTAAGTCAAAATCACCATTTTTTTGTTTATTGTAGATACGATCTTGTTTAGTAGTAGCTACCATTTCTACTTTAATACCATCTAATTTACTTAAAGCGTTTTGTAAATAAGTTGCAAATACACCCATTGGTGATTTATCTGTACCATAAGTAATTCTTAATGTAATTTCAGATTTTCCTAATTCTTTTAACCCTTCATTCAACAAATCTTGAGCTTGTGCCTTATCATAAAACGTAAAATCACCAGAATCTTTTCTAAAATCTACACCACATGGGCTTGTAGCTAAACCAGAAGGAATAAATCCTTTAACAACTTGTGAACCATCTTTTAAAACATTTTCACATAAATATTTTCTATTAATAGCATATGAAATGGCTTTTCTTACATTTAAATTTGCAAGATCTTCATTTTTAAAATTTATTGAGATATAAAATAAAAAGCCATCATAAACTTGTTTAAAAGAGTCATATTCTTTATATTTATCAACTAAATCAGAATTAATTGGCGCATAATCTGTTTCACCTGCTTCAAAAGCTTGTGCAGCTACTTTAGGTTCTTGGACAAGTTTCATCACAAGTCTTTGAAGTTTTACATGTTTTTGATCATAATAGTTTTCATTTTTTTTTAGATTCAGCTACTGATCCAGGTTCCAAATTAATCATCTTAAAAGCTCCATTACCTAAAATTGTTTTAGCACTTTTACCATATTTACTTCCTTGTTTTTCAGCAAATTTTTCATTAATAGGATAAAAACATGGAAAAGCAAGTAACTCATTTAAAAAAGAAACACGAACATTTGTTTTAACTTCTAAAGTATAATCATCTAAAGCTTTAACACCCATCTTATCTAGATCATCATCTGTTAATTCTTCACCAGCGTCAATTTTATCTGATAATTCTTGTGCACCTTGAATGCTTGCTATACCATCTGCAAACATATAATAATAGTTTCCTTTATTTTTAAAGATTCGATGCCATGCATAAACAAAATCATTAGCAGTAACATGATCACCATTTACCCATTTTGCATCTTTTCTAAGTTTATACATATGTGTTAATCCATCTTCTGAAACTTCTTCACTTTTCGCAATACCATACGTAATATTTCCTTTTTTATCTGTTTTCATCAACCCATCAATAACAGTATGGATAGCACGCAATGAACATTGATCATCAGTATCTGATGAATCTAAGTTTTTGATATCCGATTCACTTGAATACGTATAAGTCGAAATGTCATCTCCACTTGATCCACCACATCCTGTTAATGTTAAAACTATTAAACAATATAAAAAAATGAAGTATTTTTTCATATTTCCTTTCTCCTTTTTATCTTTTCCTTCAACCATATCCCATTTTCTACACACCGTCAACAAAATCATGTATCCGCTTCCATTTTTTATTAAAAAAAAGAAGTAGATTTCTCTACTTCATTATTTTACTACACTCATGGCAAGAGCTAAAGCTCCAACAACCCCTGCATTATCCCCTAATCCTGGATAAAACGATATAATCTTTAATTTTATCAGTAGTCACTTCTTCTTTTTGATATAACCATTTAAGAATTCTTGAGTATATTTATGAATCATTGGGAAAAGTTGTTTTTGATGCATAACACCACCACCAAGAATAATTTTCTTAGGTGAAAGAGTTAAAATATAATTTGCCATCGCTTGTCCAATATAATAAGCTTCTAAATCCCATGCTGGATGATCTTCTGGAAGTTCACTTCCTTTTACTCCCCATCTTGCTTCAATAGCAGGACCAGCAGCTAAACCTTCAAAACATGTTCCATGATATGGACATTTACCTGAATATGTGTCATCTTCTCTTACAATCATTTTCATATGTCCCATTTCTGGATGAAGTAAGCCATGAACAAGTTGTCCACCAACAACGGCTCCTCCACCAATTCCTGTTCCAATTGTAAGATAAAGGGCACTATCTAATCCTTTTGCCACACCAAATGTTGCTTCGCCTAAAGCAGCCCCATTAACATCTGTATCAAAAGCCATAGGAATATCATATCTTTCTTTTAAAGCACCCATAATATTATAATTGTTCCATCCTGGTTTAGGTGTTGTTGTAATATAGCCATAAGTTGGACTTGTAAGATCTGGGTCAATCGGTCCAAAACTACCTACACCTAAGGCTTCAATTTCTTTTCCATCAAAGAATTTAAAAACATTTTCCATTGTTTTTTCAGGTGCTTCTGTAGGAAATGATTCTCTTTCTAAGACTTCACCTTTTTCATTTCCAATACAAACAACAAACTTTGTTCCACCTGCTTCAATTGCTCCTAATTTCATTATTATAATCTCCTTTTTTTCCTTTAATCTTATTTTAAACAACTCTGATTATAAAGTAAATATGCAATTATAAATTGAAAAAGAGTTACATGATTTAGATGATAAATCTAAATTCATGAACTCTTTTTTCATTAATTATCTAAATAACGTGTATAACGATCTACATGTAATAATCTTTTTGCATTTTCTACACGTTCTTTAACTGGAGGTTTAATTCCTTCTAATTGATATGGAATATTCAATTCCTCCCATTTAAATACACCTAAAGTATGATAAGGAAGAATTTCAACACGATAAACATTTGAAAGTGTAGAAATAAAATGATCTAATTCAATTAAATCTTCATCATAGTCACTTCTTTCAGGAACAAGAACATGTCTAATCCAAATTGGTTTATCAATTTCAGATAAATATCTTGCCATATCAAGAATATTTTCATTACTTCTTCCTGTTAAAAGCTGATGTCTTTCATTATTAATTTCTTTAATATCTACAAGTAATAAATCTGTATACTCCATCAGTTCATTAAACTTAGAAAAGAAAGGTTCTTCTCTAGTAAAACATCCACCACTGGTATCAATACATGTATTGATACCTTCTTTTTTTGCAAGTTTAAATAATTCTAAAACAAAATCAATTTGAGCTAAAGGTTCTCCACCACTAATCGTAATGCCCCCTTTTTTACCCCAATATGTTTTGTACTTCATTGCTTGTTGAAGCGCTTTTTCAGGAGTATATTCTTCGTATTTCTTTGAACCCCATGTATCAGGATTATGACAAAATTGACATCTTAAAGGACATCCATGTAAGAAATAAATATAACGTACTCCTGGACCATCAACTGATCCAAAGCTTTCTATTGAATGAATTCTACCAATTGTTTCCATTTTTCCTCCGTAACAAAACAACCTCATAAGAGGTTGTTTTCATTATTTGATTAAGTTATTGATTACATATGTTCATGACAAGTTCTTGCGATAACATCTAATTGTTGTTCACGAGTTAAGTCAATGAATTTAACAGCATATCCAGATACACGAATTGTGAAGTTTGCATATTCTTCTTTTTCTGGATGTTCCATAGCATCAATTAATTTTTCAGTTCCAAATACGTTAACATTTAAGTGATGAGCACCTTGTTCAAAATATCCATCCATAACTTGTACTAAGTTATTAACTCTTTCACCTTCATCATGTCCTAAAGCATCTGGTTGATTGTTTGAGTATTAGAAATACCATCCAATGCCCATTCATATGGTAATTTAGCAACTGAGTTTAATGAAGCTAATAAACCATTTTGTTCAGCACCGTAAGATGGGTTAGCACCTGGTGATAATGGTTCACCTGCTTTACGTCCATCAGGTAATGAACCTGTAGCTTTACCATAAACAACGTTTGAAGTGATTGTTAAGATAGAAGTTGTTGGTTCTGAATCTCTATAAGTATGATGTTTTTTGATTTTAGCCAAGAATTCACCTAATAACCATACAGCGATATCATCAGCACGATCATCATCGTTACCATATCTTGGGAAGTCACCTTCAACTTCATAATCTACTACGATACCATCTTCATCTCTGATTGTTTTAACTTTAGCATATTTGATTGCGCTTAATGAATCTACTACATGTGAGAATCCAGCGATACCAGTTGCGAAAGTACGTTTTAGATCAGTATCAATTAATGACATTTGTGCAGCTTCATAATAATATTTATCATGCATATATTGAATTAAGTTTAATGTATTAACATAAAGATCTGCCAACCATTCCATCATTTGGTCATAACGTTCCATAACTTCATCATAGTCTAAGTATTCAGAAGTAATTGGACGATATTTTGGAGCTACTTGATCTTTAGTTTTTTCATCAATACCACCATTGATAGCATATGTTAAACATTTAGCTAAGTTTGCACGTGCACCAAAGAATTGCATTTCTTTACCAGTTTGAGTAGCTGATACACAACAACAAATTGAGTAATCATCTCCCCATACAGGACGCATTACATCATCATTTTCATATTGGATTGAGCTAGTATCTACTGAGATTTTAGCAGCAAAACGTTTGAAGTTTTCTGGTAATGCTTTTGTATATAAAACTGTTAAGTTTGGTTCTGGTGAAGGACCCATATTTTCTAATGTGTGTAAGAAACGGAAACAGTTTTTAGTAACCATTGAACGTCCATCAGTTCCTAAACCTGCAACTTCAAGTGTAGCCCATACTGGGTCACCAGAGAATAATTGGTTGTAAGAAGGAATACGAGCAAATTTAACCATTCTACATTTCATAACGAAATGGTCTACTAATTCTTGTGCTTCTTCTTCTGTTAATGTTCCGTTAGCTAAATCTCTTTCTACATAGATATCTAAGAAAGTAGAAATACGTCCAACTGACATTGCAGCACCATTTTGAGTTTTGATTGCAGCTAAGTATCCAAAGTATAACCATTGGAATGCTTCATGAGCATTTTTAGCTGGTTTAGAAATGTCATATCCGTAGATAGCAGCCATTTCTTTCATACCTTTTAATGCTTTTACTTGTTCAGCAATTTCTTCTCTTTTACGAATGATGTCTTCAGTCATTGATCCACTACCACAATGATTGAAATCATTTACTTTTTGTTCAATTAAGAAATCAATACCATATAAAGCAACACGACGATAGTCACCAACAATACGTCCACGTCCGTATGTATCAGGTAAACCTGTAATTACTTTATTATGACGAGCTTTTTTAATTTCTGGTGTATAAACATCGAATACTGCTTGGTTATGTGTTTTATGATATTTTGTGAAAATTTCATGTAATTTTTCATCTGGTTCATATCCATAAGTTGCAGCAGCTTGTTCTGCCATTTTGATACCACCATAAGGCATGAAAGCTCTTTTTAAAGGTTTATCAGTTTGTAAACCAACAACTTTTTCTAAATCTTTCATTTCTTCATCGATATATCCAGGACCATAAGCAGTAAGTCCACTTACTACTTTAGTTTCACATTCTAATACTCCACCTTTAGCTCTTTCTTCTTTTTGTAACTTTTGAAGTTTTCCCCAAAGTTTATTAGTAGCTTCTGTAGGACCAGCTAAAAATGATTCATCTCCATCATAAGGTTTATAGTTATCTTGAATGAATTGACGAGTGTTTACTTCTTCTTTCCAAAGTCTTCCTTTAAATCCGTTCCATTCTTCATTGAATTTATCTGTTAAAGCCATTTTGTTTATTTCCTCCTAAATCAAAATTCCTCCATAATTATAGCACTTACATTTTGCATAGACAACAAAAACTTAAAGAAAATGATTAGCGCTTACATAATTATTTTACAAGTTTAGTATAACAGGAATCATTCCTAAAATCCAATCATATGCTCTTATAAAGAATATTTATTTTTTCCTAGCTTTTCTAATTGATTTAGTATATAGTTTACGTAGACATTTTAGGAGGCTTTTTTATGACATTAACAAATCAAGCTTTATCAAGCGCTGCTGATAAAGATTTAGAATTATCAAAACAAGTATGTCGCGAAGCAGTAAATGAAGTAATTGAGAAAAATCATTTAACATTATCTCCACAATTTACGCAAAATCTCGTTGTACATCTTGCAATTGCAATACTTAGAATCAAAACAAACAATTACATTCCTTTAAGTCAAGGACAAATCACATCATATAAAGCAAACACTAACTATGATTCAGCAGTTGAAATTTGTAATATTCTTAGTAAAAAATTTGATATTGAATTTCCAGAATCAGAATTAGCACTTATTTCAATGTACCTATCTAAAAATAACGTATTAGATGTTGAATTTAATGCTGGTGTTAATTTATTAGATGATGAAATTATTGATGTTCTACAAAACACTTTAGATTCTTTATTTAAACAAAAAGGTATAGATTTAAGAAATAATGAAAAATTACTTGTTTCTTTAGGATTACATTTAACACCTGCACTTGATCGATTATTAGATGATAGTCAAATCGAAAATCCTTTAACTGCAAAGATTAAAGAAAGACATCCTAAAGAATTTGCAATGGCAGAAATCTTAAATGACGCTATTGAATCTATTTATCATAAAAGATTTACTGAAGATGAAGTGGCTTATTTTGCATTACACTTTATTGTTTCAGCAAGACAAAATAGAAGTTCACATTGAACTTCTATTTTTTTTACCTGTAATACTCTTTATATTATTTTTGGAATAAAAAAAGTAAATGATATTCATTTCGAATACCATTTACATATTTTTCATTTTATACCTATATTTTGTAAATAACATTAAAAAATTAAAATTACATCCAACTTATTTTTTAACTAAAGAACATCCTGCACTTGTTCCAATACGATCAGCTCCAGCAGCGACGATTTTCACCATATCTTCAGGTGTTCTAACACCACCTGCAGCTTTTACTTTTGCTTTTCCATGAACAGCTTCTTTCATGATTCTAACATCTTCGATTGTAGCTCCTCTTGTTGAAAAACCAGTACTTGTTTTTACATAATCAGCTTTTGCTTCTACGCATAATTCACATGCTTTTTTAATTTCATCTTCTGTAAGTAAACAAGTTTCTAAAATAACTTTTACTAATGTTCCATTAGCAGCTTCAACTACCGCTTTAACATCATCTCTTACTAAATCATAATTTTTATCTTTTAAAGCTCCGATATTCATTACCATATCAATTTCATCAGCCCCATTAGCAATCGCATCCTTTGTTTCAAATGCTTTCACTGCACTTGTATTAGCCCCTAATGGAAACCAATAACTGTACATACATTGACATCACTATCTTTTAGATAGTCTGCACAATAAGCAACATGGCATGGATTAATACAAACACTTGCAAAACCATATTCCATTGCTTCATCACAAATTCTTTTAACTGTTTCTAAAGGTGTATCTGCTTTTAAAACAGTATGATCAATCATTTTGTTGTAGTTCATTTTCTTCTTCTCCTTCGTATACTCTTTTAATAGCTTTTAATGCTATCGCTTTATCTCCTTCATACTCTCTTTGACCAACTTCTAAGGCAATAAATTTTTCATGACCTTTTCCTAATAATAAAACAACATCTCCTGGACTTGCTTGTTCAATGGCTTGTTCAACAGCTACTGCACGATTAGGAATAATAATGCTTGGAATATCTGTAATCTCACTTTGAATTTCTTTACAAATTTCTTCAATATTTTCTCCTCGATCATCTAATTCAGTCAAAATCACATGATCTAAATATCTATTGGCCAATGCTCCTATTTTCTTTCTTCTTGCCATATGTCTTTTACTTGGTGCTCCTAAAACAGCAATAATATTTCCTCTAGAAACACGATCTGCAAATTTAAAAACATTTTCAAAATCTTTTGTATGACAACAATAATCGACAATAATCGTAATTTTATGTTTATTAGGAATAAGCTCCATTCTTCCATTAACTGGTTTTAAATCACTAATGGCTTCAATGATCATGCGATCATCAAATCCTAAACCAACAAGTACTCCTACCGTTGCTAGAACATTATAAATATTAAAATCAGCAATTGTTGGACAAACAATATGATATAGATTTCCTTTTAATGAAAGATCAAATTCACTATGATCAATATAAAGTTCTATATTTTTAGCCATAATTTCACTTTCATTTTTAATACCATAAGTCATAATTCTTGCTTTCGTAGCTGCTTTAAATTCAGCAAAAACTTCTTCATCTTTATTTAAAACAGCAATCGAATTTGTAGATAACATTGAAAATAATTTTTTCTTACTTTCAATATATTGTCTTCTAGTTCCATGAAAATCTAAATGTTCATCAGAAATATTTGTTAAAACAGCAATATTAAAATCGACTGCATCAATTCTTTTAAGTGCCAAACCATGACTACTTGCTTCCATGGCAACAACCTTAACACCACGTCTTGCCATATCAAACAATTTCTTTTGTACATATAAAGTTTCTGGCGTCGTATAAGGGCACTGTTCTTCTACCCCATCATACTCTAAAGAAATTGTTCCCATGTAAGCTGCTTTACAATAATGATCCATCACACTTTTAACCATTGAAGCAACAACTGTTTTACCACTTGTTCCAGTCACTCCAACAACACGCATTTTCTTACTTGGATAATCATAGAATACATTAGAAACTCTATTTAATTCATCTAAAGCATCTGCTACCTTAATATAAATAATGCCTGGTTGTTTTTCTATATCCTTGCTATGAACAATAACTTTTGCTCCTTGAAAAATAGCATCATCCACATAACGATGTCCATCTACACTCAATCCTTCAATACAAAAGAATATAGAATAGGGTTTTACATATCTTGAATCACTATGAATTGAGTATATTTTCATATCATTATCAATATCAAACAACTCATTTAATCGTTTCATTATACCACTCTTCCAATTAACATTTCATCATATGAATCAATTATAACATTCTTCAATTGACCTATCAATTGTTCATCACTTTGTACTTTTATAAGTAAATAATTATCTCCATGTCCCACATAATATCCATGATCTTCTTTTTCAAAAAGACTCTTAAGTTTTACCAATTTGAGATTTTGCATAATTTTCATTTAACCCATGAGATAATGCAATCAATCGATTAACTCTTTCATGTTTAATTTTTTCATCAACTTGTACCATACGTGCTGCTGGCGTTCCTTTACGCATAGAATAAGGGAAAACATGAAGTTGTGTATATCCCACTTTTTTAATAAATTCATAAGTTTTTTCAAACTCTTCTTCGCTTTCTCCAGGAAAACCAACAATGACATCTGTTGTAAAAACAATATCAGGAATCAATCTTCTAATTTTTGATAATTTTTCATAATATTGTTCACAATTATATTTTCTATTCATACGTTTAAGTGTTTCATCACACCCAGCTTGAAGCGGTACATGTAAATGATCCACAATAATTTTAGATTTTGAAATTAAATCAATAATATCATCAGTAATTTGACTTGTTTCAATAGAAGAAATACGAAGTCTCTTTAATCCTTCTATTTTTGTTAAATCTACTAATAAATCATAAAAACTATAATTTTCTAAATCTTCACCATATCCTGCTGTATGAATCCCTGTTAAAACAATTTCTACATATCCTTTAGCTACTAATTCCTTTGCTTGTTTAATAACACTTTCTGGTTTCTAGATCGCACTCTTCCTCTAGCATAAGGAATAATACAGTATGTACAAAAATTATTACATCCATCTTGAATCTTTAAATAAGCTCTTGTATGTAAAAAACGATCAATATTTAAATCTTCAAATTTCCTTAATTGTTTAACTTCAGAAACTTTCACAATTCTTTCATGTGTTTGTTGATACTTTTCTACTAAATCAACAATTTCATTTCTAAATTGTGTCCCTAAAATGATACTTACACCTTCAATTGCTTCAATATCTTGAGGTGCTACTTGGCTATAACATCCAACAACACAAACGGTTGCTTGAGGATTTTTACGAATTGCTTTGCGTATCATTTGACGAGATTTACTATCTCCTGTATTTGTGACAGTACATGTATTAACAACATAAACATCTGCCACTTCTTTAAAATCAACTTCTTCATATCCTGCTTCTTCAAACATATTTAACATTGCTTGAGATTCATAGGAATTAACTTTACATCCTAATGTATGGAATGCAACTTTCATTCTTTCACCTACTTTAATTTTTTCATAATTTTTTTATGTACTTTATCACTTAAATAATTTAATTCATGTAATTGATTTATAAATTGTTGAGGTTGTTTATAATAAGTCATAACTTCTCTTATATCATCTAAAGATGTATTTCCTTGGAAATATTTATCAATTATTGGAAAACTATCTACTAAACCATATTCTTTCTTATCAAAAATATAGATTTTCTTTAAACCATCATAATAATAATATTCATAATTTTCATCTTCAGCTATTCCTTTTAAAGAAGAAAAAGCAGAACGTAATACTTTTAAACCATAAAGTTGATAAGGAATTTCTATATTTCTTTGATAATTTTTAACATACAATTGATGTTGTTTTAATGTTAATAACATATAATTATTTAAATATCTTTCATTTATAAAAGGTTCTAAATAAGGAATTAAAATAATTTGTTGATCAGCTTTCATGAGTTTTAAATTTTTTAACGTTTCACTAATAATACTATTAAACATTTTTTGTTTTTCTTCATAATTTAAATATTGAATAGCATCTTGTGTCTCATAAACAAATCTCTTATATTCCCCTTCTATTTTGTCTTATTATAAATACCATTTAAAATCACTTCATATTTAAACATTTCTTCTTCATTTGTCATTTTAAAAGCAAAACCATCTTCAAGAAAAGTATCTTTTTGTCCTTCAATAAGACAAAACAAATCACATTTTTTTAATTTTAACTCTACCCCATATTTCTTTAATAATTTAATCATTTTGTAAGCTCCCTTGAATAACCAATGACGCTCATTAAATAAAGCGGTGCTGTTTCACTTCTTAAAATACGGTTACCTAATGAACAACATTTAACACCCATCTCATTTAATTCTTGAATTTCACTTTCATCAAAGCCACCTTCACAACCAACAATAATCAATAATTGATCCCCTGCTTTTAATTGTTGTAAAGTATGGAATAATTCACCATGTTCATGTTGTTTAGCAGTTTCTTCATAAGCCACTAAATTATAATCTTTTAAATAGGGTTTTAATTCTTTAATTGTTTTTACTTCTTCTATTGAAGGTATTCTATTTCTTCCTGATTGTTCACTTGCTTCTTTTAATATTTTTTGATAGCGGGGCAGTTTTTTATTGAATTTGTCTTTAGTAAGTTTAACAACACATCTTTTAGAACTTAATGGAATAATATGATGAACTCCTAACTCACAAGCTTTTGTAAAACAAATTCAAATTTATCTCCTTTAGGTAAAGCATAAACAAGTGTAACTTCTACATCTAATTCATTATTAATATCTAATTTTTCAATTGGTAAAATTGTACCTTCTTGAACATTTTCAATTGAACATAAATATTGAATATGTTTTAAGTCTACACAAATAATTTGATCACCATTTTTATTACGCATTACTTTTTCTATATGATGTTGATCACTACTTTCTATTTTGAAAGATTTATTTAATTCGATATTTTCATTTATAAAATATTTTTGCATCGTCTTTCACCCCAACATATTCTAGCATAATATTTCCCCAAGAAAAAACAATTTTACATTTTTATTTATATTCCTACAATTTCAAAAAGAAAAGTACGATTTTTCGTACTTAATTAGCTATTATTTTCTTTCTAAATACAAAATAGTTTTATAAAAAAAAGAAGTAGCTTTTATACTACTTCCTTATTGAGCTTTTAAAACAAATCCATCTTGATAATCAACTTCTACATGTTGTCCTTGATGAACTGTTCCTTTAATAATTTCTTTAGCAAGTTTTGTTTCAATTTGAGATTGAATAAATCTCTTTAATGGTCTTGCTCCATAGATTGGATCAAATCCTTCTTCTTGAATCATTCGATAAGCTTGATCAGTTAAAGAAATCGTAATCTTTTTATCTTGTAAACGATGAACTAATTGACCAATAAATTTATCAATAATTTTTCTTACTACTGAACTATCTAATGAATTAAACATAACAATTTCATCAATACGATTTAAGAATTCTGGTTTAAAGTGTGCTTTTAATTCTTCTTTGACAAGTTTTCTATTTTCTTCATTATTTCCTTCTAATAAATATTGAGAACCAATATTGCTTGTCATAATAATAATTGTATTTTTAAAGCTAACTGTATTACCTTTACTATCTGTAATACGTCCATCATCTAAGACTTGAAGTAAGATATTGAAAACATCAGGATGGGCTTTTTCAATTTCATCCAATAATACAATACTATAAGGATGACGTCTTACTGCTTCTGTTAATTGTCCACCTTCTTCATAACCAACATATCCTGGTGGAGCTCCTACTAAACGAGAGACACTGAATTTTTCCATATATTCAGACATATCAATACGCACAATATTCTTTTCAGTATCAAATAATTGTTCTGCTAAAGCTTTAGCCACTTCTGTTTTACCAACCCCAGTTGGACCTAAGAATAAGAAGGAACCAATTGGTTTTTCTTCATCATTGATACCAGCACGGCTACGTAAGATAGCATCTGTTACTTTAGTGATTGCATCATCTTGACCAATAACACGTACTTTTAATGTATCATCTAAGGCTAAAAGTTTTTCTCTTTCAGAAGCCATTAATTTATTCATTGGAATACCTGTCCATCTTGAAATAACTTCTGAGACATTATCAACAGTTACTTTTTCTTGAAGTAAAGCATCATCCGATTCTTTTGCTTCAAGATCAGCAATTTCTTTGGTGATTTTTGGAATATCACCATATTGAAGTTTAGAAGCTTCTTGTAAATTACCTTCTTGCATATATTTATCTTGTAAAGCTACAAGTTTATTTTTTTGATTCTTTAACTCTTTAATATGATCTAATGAAGACTTTTCTTCTTTCCATTTTGCTTTTAATGCTGTTTCTTGTTCAGTTAAAGAAGCAATACGTTCTTTAATATCATTTAAACGTTTTACATTATCTTCATTACTATCTTCTTTTTCAATCGAAATTCTTTCCATTTCTAATCGATTCTTTTCACGTGTAATACCATCTAATTCTTCTGGTAAAGAATCAATTTCCATACGAATTGAAGCACACGCTTCATCGATTAAATCGATGGCTTTATCTGGTAAGAAACGATCCGTAATATATCTTTGTGATAAATTAACAGCCCCAATAATAGCACTATCATTGATTTTAACCCCATGATGTCTTTCAAAAGAATCTTTTAAACCACGTAAGATAGCAATACTATCATCAATTGTTGGTTCATCAACTTGTACCTTTTGGAAACGTCTTTCAAGAGCCGCATCTTTTTCAATATATTGTCTATATTCATCTAGGGTTGTTGCTCCAATACAATGAAGTTCACCACGAGCCAACATTGGTTTTAATAAGTTAGCAGCATCCATCGCACCATCTGTTTTACCAGCACCAACTAATTGATGGATTTCATCAATAAATAAGATGATATTTCCATTTGCTTTTTTAATTTCACCTAAAACTGCTTTCAATCTTTCTTCAAATTCACCACGGTATTTAGCACCAGCTACAAGTGAACCTAAATCAAGTTCATATAAAGTTTTATTTTGTAAAGAAATTGGTACATCATTTTTATAAATACGCCATGCCAATCCTTCAACGATGGCTGTTTTACCAACACCTGGTTCGCCAATTAAAATTGGATTATTTTTTGTTTTACGTGACAAGATTTGAATGACACGACGAATTTCATCATCACGTCCAATAACTGGATCTAATTTTCCATTTTCCACATCTTTTGTTAAGTCACGTCCATATTTTTCTAATACTTCATAAGTATTTTCTGGATTTGGATTGTCTACCATATGATCACCCCGCATTTCTAAAATTACCTTTTTTGTATCCTTTTTATTCATACCTTCTTGGTTCAATAAATCTTTGACCCAATTTTCATTTATTTCAAATAAAGCCATAATGACATGTTCTACTGACATATATTCATCTTTAAACGATGTCATTTGACTATTTGCTTTCGCAAGTAAATCATTTAAGCTATAGCTTATTCTCATGCTATTGACATCAATATTTTCAAGTGTCGTTTTTTGTTGAAGCCTTTGTTCTAATACTTGAATGAAATGATTTTTATCTTTATTTAGCTTAGATAACACCCTTGGAAAAATACCACTACTATCATTCAATAAAACATACAATACATGTTCAATGTCAATTACTTGATGCTTATAACTTAATGCTAATTGACTTGCTTTTTGAATTGCCTCTTGCATCTTGGCTGTAAATTTTTCGATATCCATGTTATCACTCTCCTTTAGCACTCCTTTATCCCTAGTGCTAATTTTATTATATTCATATTTTTAGCACTGTCAACACTTAAGTGCTAAAAAATAAAATTTATTATAAAAAAAGGGAAACATGATTTCCCTTTTAATGAAGTAATTTCATAACATCTTCTTCACTATTAATATTAAAAATATTAACTGTTAACTCGTCTAGTTGTTCAATGCTTGTATTTGATAATTGTTCTTCTAAACTTCTTGATATACTTCCTAGTTTTACTTTTAAAAAGTGTTTCTAAAGTACTAAGTTTTCCAGTCTCAAAATACCGACTTTTAATGTTTCTAATGTTTGCACAAGCGTACTAATAAACGTACTTTCATCAACGTCAAGAGGTAAAGCATTTTTCGCAAATTCACATTTTGTAAGATAACTAGCTTGTTTAAAGATTTCATCTGTTTTTTCAATTCCAAAATTCTTAAATAAAACATCATTCATACAATATTCTAACAATCAATAAACAAGTACAAGCATTTCTTCTCCTAAATGTTCTCTTCCTTTTTTAATATTTCCTAATTTCTTCAATTCAAATTTATAATGGCTTTCAGGAGATACTTCAAATATATTTTTCATACTTATCCTCCAAACATCTAAATATATATTTATTTTTATTGTATCATTATAATTTCAAATTACAATTTGTAAGAATTGATATGATAAAAATTAACATAACCAATAATTTATATCTTGTTCCTTTATATTAGTGATATAATACATAAAAAAGGAGGATTTTTATGAATAATATAACAATAAGTGAATCTATTAAATATATTGGGGTTGATGATACAACATTAGATCTTTTTGAAAGTCAATATATTGTCCCTCATGGTGTAAGCTATAACTCTTATCTTATTTTAGATGAAAAGATTGCAGTTATGGATACAGTTGATGCAAGAAAGACAAAAGAATGGTTTGATAATTTAGATAAGGAATTAAAGGAACGTGTTCCTGATTATTTGATTGTTTCTCATTTAGAACCTGATCATTCCGCAAATATTCAATTATTTACAGAAAAGTATAAAGAAGCAAAACTTGTTTTAAGTGCCAAAGCAAAAGCGATGCTTCCTCAATTTTTTAATATTGAAGGATTAGATGAAAGATGTATTGTGGTTAAAGAAGGAGAAGAATTAGATTTAGGAAATCATCATTTAAAATTCATCATGGCGCCAATGGTTCATTGGCCAGAAGTCATGGTAGAATATGAAACAACTGAAAAAGTGTTATTTTCAGCAGACGGCTTTGGTAAATTTGGGGCTTTATCACATGATGAAGATTGGGCTTGTGAAGCAAGACGTTATTATTTTAATATTGTTGGTAAATATGGTGCTCCTGTACAAACTTTATTAAAAAAAGCCAGCACTTTAGATATTAAAATGATTTGTCCTTTACATGGTCCTATTTTAAAAGATAATTTAGGATATTATATTGATAAATACCAAATTTGGAGTAGTTATCAAAGTGAAGATGAAGGGGTTTTAGTGGCAAGTGCTTCTATCCATGGAAATACCAAAGAAGTGGCTTTAAAAGTAGTTGATTTATTAAAAGAAAAAGGTGTTAAAGTTGCCTTCACTGATCTTACAAGAGATGACATGGCTGAAGCAGTTGAAGATGCTTTTAGATATTCTAAAATGATTTTAGCTGGAGCTACTTATGATAGTGGTGTCTTTAGTCCAATGGAAGATTTCTTACATAGATTACAACATAAAGGATATCAAAATAAAACTGTTGGACTTATTGAAAATGGTTCTTGGGCTCCTCTTGCAAATAAAGTGATGAAAGATATGCTTACTCCAATGAAAAATATTACTATTTGTGAAAATACGGTCACAATTAAATCTACTTATAAAGATGAAAATCAAGAGGCAATTAATCAACTTGTCGAAGAAATATGTCATTAAATCAGCTATTGCTGATTTTTTATATGATTTTCCTTCAAAATGATCAAGTTCATGTTGAATGATTTGAGCTGTATACCCTTTAAACGTTTTAATTTTCTTTTTAAAATCTTGATCTAAATAACTTACTTTGATACTTCATATCTTTGTGTCTTTCTTACACCTTGTAATGATAGACAACCTTCTTCTGTTTGATACGTTTTTCCACTTGTTTTTAAAATAACAGGATTAATTAAAATAAGATATTTATTTTCATCTAAAACAACCATCATTGTTTTTAAATATCCAATCATATTTGCTGCCATACCAACACATTGTTCTTTGTAAGCTTGAATTGTTTCTAATAATTCATTGGCAATATATAAATCCTCTTTTGTACACGACTTTGATTTTTGTTTTAAAAAGAATTCATCTTTAATAATTTCTTTAACCATTTTTACCACTTATTATAATGAACAACAGATTCATCATAATATTCTTCTTTCTCTTTAATTTCATCTAGAGGATAACCAAAAGCAATAATTGAATGAGGAATTTGATCATTTGGTAAATCAAACAATTTACTTTGGGCAAAAACACGATCCATTTGTGGCCATGTACCAAGCCAAACACTTCCAATACCTAAAGACCAAGCTGCTAAAATCATATTTTGTCCAGCAATAGAACCATCTACAGCAAAATAATCTTTAGCGTATTGAAATGCCTTTGTATAATCTCCACAAATTAAAATAGCAAAATCACATTCAAGTAATGGTTTCGCTGGTACACCATTTGCTTGATACATTTTATGAAGAACTTCTGGATCGTCAACAACGATAAATGACCAATCTTTTGAATTAACACATGTTGGTCCTGACATTCCTGCTTTTAAGATTGTTTTGATGTCTTTTTCATCTACTTTTTGATTTTTAAATTGTCGAACACTTTTTCTTGTAAAAAATTGTTTCTAATGTATTCATTATTGCACCTCTTTATATTTAATTGCTCTTGAAGGTTTTGAAGCAAAGCTTTTGATTTGAGGAACAATTGTTGTAAAGTGTTTTGTTTGATTATGTTCATCAATTGCTTCTTGGTTTTGCCATTCTTCAATAAAAGTAAAATGACTATCATCATTAATATCTTGATAAAGATGATAAGAGATATTTCCTTTTTTCTTCTCTACTTAAAATAATAAGTTCTTTTGTAAGTTTTAAAAATTCTTCTTGATATTCTTCTTTAATATAATTTTCTGCAACAATTTTAATCATAGTATACCTCCATTAGTTGATATATCAACAATATAATAAAATATTCTATTTGTCAAATAAAAATGCTATGCACTGCATAACATTTTAAAAGTCTAAAGCTTCTTTTACAACATCAATTGGCATATCTTGATCTGTCCATAATTTAAATGAAGCAGCTCCTTGATAAAGCATCATTCCTAGACCATTAATTGTTTTACATCCTATTTTTTCAGCTTCTTCTAATAATTTTGTTTTTTCTGGCATATAAATAACATCTGAAACAATTAAATCTTTCTTAAATAAGAAGTATCTGGTAAAACCATTTTTCCTTCTAATTTACCCATACCTACATTTGTTGCATTTGTAAAAATAACTGACTCATTGATTTCTTTTCTTAATGTTTCATGATCATTTAAATCAAATAATTGTGCTTTACATTGAGTTTGTGAATTGATTTTTTCTACATTTTCTAAAGCACGATCCCATGAAGCATCTTTAATATTGAAAATACTGATTTCTTTAACACCATCTAATGCAGCTTGCATGACGATTGCAGTAGCTGCTCCACCTGCACCAACAATTGTCATCTTTTTACCAATAATATCAATTCCTTGATCTTTTAAAGCTGTCATATAACCTGTTCCATCTGTAATAGTTCCAGTTAAAACACCATGATCATTAATAACAGTATTAATAGCGCCACACATTTTAGCAATTGGTGTAATATGATCTAAATATTGACCAATTGTTGTTTTATAAGGCATTGAAACATTCCATCCTCTTACATTTAAAGCTTTGAAACCTTTTACTGCATCTTCTAATTGATCTGGTTGAATATCAAAAGCTAAATATGCATAATCTAAGCCTAAAGCACGACATGCGGCATTGTGCATCACTGGTGATTTAGAATGTCTAATTGGTGTTGCTACTAAACCTAATAATTCTGTATGTCCTGTAATTCTCTTTTCCATTTTTATTTCCCCCATATATTAATAAAAAAAGTCTCTTCATCCCATAAGGACGAAAGAGACCATCGCGTTACCACCTTACTTCGTTATTATTTCACAATAATAACCTTACTAAGTACCTACATACTCATACACGTTAACGGGTGTTACCGGAGATATTTACTAACTTCAATACTCTACTCCAAGAGGAATTCAATCATCAAACATAACTTTTTTTCACCAACCAAAAGCTCTCTACTTATGTTTTAATCATCTACTACTTCTTTTCACTGTATTTATTTGTATTAAACCACTTCATCATTTATTTGTCAAAGATTTTTATAAGCATATTGCAAAATATCGCCCCCTCATGGGACGATATTTATTTTGGTATATTAAATTATCCGGTGCTTAGAGGTTCGCTCTAAATTATTAGGCGGAGTACCCTCTAAATTATCGTGGGGATGTGAATCATCCCCTTTTTTGATACAATTTTACTGTCTGGTCCTGATTAAATTATTATTATGAACAACGAATTATTAAAACTATTGATATCAAGGATGATGTTGTTGAAACATTTACTGTAGATCATAAAGAATCTAATTATGAAATCGATATTAGATTCAAGCCATCTAGATCTTCATGTCCTACATGTGGTAGCACTCATTTCATTAG
>ENA-OQCS01000539-OQCS01000539.1-human-gut-metagenome-genome-assembly--contig:-NODE-539-length-20911-cov-2.274827_pt1 | contig 20911 bp, 23 predicted proteins | sample MGYA00242757_ERZ504575 | MGnify/ENA primary metagenome ERZ504575 (study PRJEB26092, sample SAMD00036297) | human gut metagenome | host: Homo sapiens | study: EMG produced TPA metagenomics assembly of... | reverse complement strand
CATCCAACAGGAATTGCAGGCGGTTAGTGATCTCCGTCAGCAACGTTTGGCAATGGATGCCTCGTTCTCGCCAAGTTGAAGGTGATCGAAAAAGGCTTTTGCTTCCGTGATCGGAAGGGTAACCAGTTCCGCAATATCCTTTCCCCCTACCTTTACATAAAGGGCTTCGGGACGCAGACGGGACCCTTTGCAAGTCGGGCAAACGGTCTTTCCACGATAACGCGCTAACATCACACGGTACTGTATCTTATACAGGTTCTCTTCCACAAATTTAAAAAAGTCATCGATGCCGTGCAGTCCGCGGGCACCGTGCCAAAGCAAGTCTTTCTCCTTTTGCGTCAGATCGTAATAAGGACGATGGATCGGGAAGTTATATTTCTCGCTCTTCACTATAAACTCTTTCAGCCATTCTCCCATCACATCGCCTTTCCAGCAGACTACCGCTCCCTGGAAAACAGACAAGCTTTTATCCGGCACGACCAAATTTCATCGATACCGAGCACCTTCGAACCTCGCAGTCGGCAGGCGCTAACGGGTTATTAAAACTGAACATCATATCGGTCGGTTCCTCGAACACCATACCATCGGCCTCGAATTTCTTGGAATATTCTTTTACAACCGTTCCTTCGGATGTGTAGATACGGATGATACAAGTATCGTGCCCTTCAAAAAATGCCGTTTCGGCAGAATCAGCAAGACGGCTTTTCAATGTCTTGTCATCCGATACGACCAGACGGTCTATCAACAGTTCGATCACCGGGTAGGAAAGCAATGCGTCATCCGCCAATACTTCACCGATACGGTAAACGGTCTCATTGATAGACAAACGGGTGTAACCTTCTTTTTGCAGGATTTCCAATTGTTCCTTGATACTGCGCCCATCCGGCAGGACGACAGGGGCGTATACGGCAAAACGAGTCCCGGCGGGATAACCCCAAACTTCTTTCACGATATCGCTCACCTGATGTTTCTTCACCTCCTTCCCCGACACGGGAGAGATGGTTTTCCCGATACGGCATACAGGAGCCGAAGGTATTCGTATATCTCCGTAGAGGTTCCCACCGTCGAACGCGGGTTACGGGTGTTCACCTTTTGTTCGATGGCAATGGCAGGGGGAATACCTTTGATATAGTCGCATTCCGGCTTGCTCATACGCCCCAGGAACTGACGAGCATAGGCCGAAAGGCTCTCCACATAGCGGCGCTGCCCCTCCGCATACAACGTATCAAATGCCAATGATGATTTTCCACTACCGGAAAGGCCGGTTATAACGACCAGTTTATCTCTGGGGATCTCGACATCGATATTTTTCAGGTTATTGATTCGAGCTCCTTTGATGAATATAGAATTGTTTTCGGACATAATGATGATTTATCAGCCTGACATATAGACACGATTACACATCTGTGTAATCCGTACCCAATATAAACAACGCAAAGGTAAAAAAGGATTGCCGTTTTGCCAAGTAAACGACTGACATTCACATTCGGAAACAATCAATTTACACATTCTATATAAACGGGGCCGACCAAGCCGGATTTCTGCAACGTATCGGTTGGTTTCCAGCTATTGCAGGGTGTCCAGGTTTTCCGTTCGGATTCCGGCAAACCACTGTCGCCGATCAAACGGTTCATCCAAGTGGTAACGACCTCTATCTCGACTTATTCTTTCCTTTACGAACCAAATCCGTGACATTTACCCGGTAGGGAGCCGTCCAGACACCACCGGCATACTGACCGTTGATCTTCACTTTTGCCATCACACCGACATCGTTCAGATTCAGATACAATTCGCCCTCAGGCTTCTTTTTCAACTTAAATTCCGTTTCGTACCAAATCGTACCGGAATAATAGCGGATATCGGGGTTCTCGTTCTTACTGATATCTTCCAGGCGGGCAAAGGTCTGGCTTGCAGGGCCTCTTCTCTTTTCCTCAAAGGATACTTTCCAGGGAGCATCCAGGCGGACGAGCGTCTGCAGAACCGGATAGTTTAGTTGTAACCCTGTCCCCTCTGCTTTTGTGGCCGGCGACGGAACACGATAAAAGCACTCTCATAAGGATACAACTTCAATGGAACGACTGTCCCCGCAGCTGTCTCCTCATAGGTCGGAAGCGTACGAATACGGCCTGTTGTCGCATCCCACAATTCCGGTTGCCTTGAACGGATACGAAATTCCGGACGGATCTCAATCATCTCGTCTTTCTGGTTGGAGATAAAATAGATATCGGCATCTCCGGCAGAACGATGTCCATAGAGAACCGGAGCATCTGCCGGCAATCCGCAATCCGGCACACAACCGATATGCTTCAAGGCTCCTCCATTGTCATACCGAACAGCAATTCGCCCTTTCCTCTTTTGACAGCCTTCACACTTCGCCCGTCCAGACCTGACCATAATTCGTCGGCCAACTTTTCAACCTGCCTGTCAGCCACCGGAAAAGATTCGCCACTCGGCGAACGTTTCGGAGCCGGACCTAAGACAACTGCGCCGTCTTCGATCAGTTTCTTGATCTTGGCAAGTAGTTCGGGACGCATGGTTTCAAGCTTCGGAAGTACCAGTATCCGGTATTGAGTGCCGTGAGGCAACGTCAGTAAACCGTCCTTGACAAAGAGGTCGCGCTCGATCACCTCGGCATTGATATATCGAACTGGTAGCCTTTCGGCAGTTCAGGGTCTACGATACCGGTCATCTTGGGAGCATCTTCGCCGATGAAATAAGCGACATCGGCAATATTCAAGCCTTGTTGCAACATATAGTTGACTCGTTTCAGATAGGATGTAAACAAATCCATCTGCGGATACCAAGTGTTCAGCCGGTTGAATTCGCTGCTGAACCAGGCGTTCATCCCCGGCTCCCGTTCTTCCGAAGGCTGCGAGATATAGACATGCAACAACGTATTATTGATTCCTTCCGTAAAGAAACGGTCGCCACGCTGTTTCATCATGGCAGGATAACAGCTGAAAGGCGTCCCTCCGCTGGTGAACGATTCGGCCGAAATCTTCTGCTTTCCATAGATATGTCCACAGGAAGAGGCGGCACGGTTCTCGATATTCCCCAAATCGCCAAAACTCCAGAACTCTCCTCCTATCTCGTCCGATTGTCCGCCATATTGCAGGAACTCACCGGGGAACCCCCAGTGCCCGTAGTTTTCCAACCAGGTCGTCAAGCCATATTTATGGCACACCTCCCGTAAGCCGCCGACATAATCGTATGCGACCTTATCTGCGATCAGACGGCGCAAATCCCAAAGGAAACGGTCGGAACGATCCTCGCTCCCGACCACATATCCTTCATAAGCGGGAAGAAACGGTAACGGGTCATAGCCGTAACGCGCCTGGAATTCCGACAAGAAATCGTCGGTAAAGTTTTGTCCGCCCGTTTCGTAACTATCTTGTACGACTACTTTCCAACAAGCACGGTCTTCAGCCGGAATACGACGGTAGATTTCACCCATGAAAGCCTCGAAATGCGCTTCTACATGTTTGCGGCTCATCTTATCTATCTCCAGTCCGGTCGCTTCGGGATCAGCCGGGCTGTTCGTCACGCCCGTCGGGAGCATACCGGTACGCAGGATCGTCCATTCTCCCGCCGGAGCTTTCCAGATAAGGCGGTCTCCTTGCAAGAAAGCTGAAATATCCAATACTTTCCCCGGATCAATAACCAGAGAGGGATCACCCACTTCCGGTTGTACCGACCACTGGTATTCATGCCAATAAGGAAGCGGAGTCTGAAACATCTTGGCTAATGTCTTTTCGGGATAACGTTCCACAGCAGGAAGGGACAAGAATTCCACCTCTCCCAATCCCGTACCAGATGCCGTGTTAGCCAGTTCCAACCGGAACTCGCTTGCCGTCGTCTCCGGGACAGAGATAACAACCGGAGCATACGGATCGAAGCCGACATTCAAATTCGCATTGAAACGGTCGATCTTAAATTCGGACAGCATCCGATAGCCTCCGTTCTCTTTTACTAATAAACGGGCATTGGTTTGAATCGTTGACGGGCAGGGAAGATTTGCAAACTGCGTAAAGTAAACGGTTGGTCCGTCCTGAAATCAATCGCCACCGGCTTTTCGCTTTTTTCCGTAAAAAGCATCACTGTTTCCTTATTTCCGTCAACCAAATGGTTCAGGTTTTGCAAAGACATAGCAGATGTCACTTTTGCATTTGCCGCCGACAACCGGGTCGCTTTCTTTTCGACAGAGGGAAAAGCGATCACCCTCACATCCTGAAAGTCTTTATCGGGTTTCGCCAAAACCACTTCTACCTGTTTTCCTCCACTGACTTCCGCCTTTACCGATGCCAGATAACGCATCGCCTGCTCCGGTTTCACCCACGGACCGCCCGACTGGTCCATCCGGGTGAATTAAAGATACCGATCTCTATCCCTAACTCCGTCGCTGTTTTAAGGGCTGCATGCAATATCTTCCACCATTCTTCACTATAAAACGGAACGGTCTTATAGGGCGTATGAATCCCTTCCAAGCGATATTCCCGATAAAAGCCCGGTTGATCCCAGCTTCTTTCATCGAATACAGGTCCTTCTTCACTCCTTCTTCCGAGATATTCCCGGAGATCCAATACCAATAAACGGAAGTTTGTACCTTTTCAGCCGGATTCATAAAACCGGCCTCAAGTGCATTTTTATCTTGCCCATTTCCCGTAAAAGGGACCAACAACGAAAGGCAAAGCAATGTTTTAAACAGAGGTTTTCTCATGATCTGTTCTTTTTAAGATTCCGACGGTAAAAGTAGCAAGATTATCTTTCACCTCTGGTTTCTATATTGATTTATATCTTTTCAAAAATGCTTTTTCAAACAAGTTTTTATCCAGCATTATTTCCAAAACCATTGTTTATAACATAAAAAACGATAGAGACTTTTAAACTTTTGCTATCTTTGTGTCGGCTTGTACAAAGTATATAAGACAACAAACAAAAGAATCTCAAATCACAGACTTCATGATGGCAAAACACCTCCGTCTGTTACTGATCTTGTTGCTTGGAGCAGTAACATCCTGTAAGACGACACAACAAATACCGCAGCAACCGACTGGAAAAGAAGCGAAACGAGAATTTCGCGGAGCTTGGATACAGACAGCTTTCCAGGGAGAATATAAGGATATGACACCCGCACAAATGCGGAAAGACTTTATCCGCAAGCTCAACTATCTGCAAAAATGCGGGATCAACGCTATCATCTTCCAGGTACGCCCGGAAGCCGACGCCTTCTATAAATCCGACATCGAACCCTGGAGCCGTTTCTATACCGGCAGGCAGGGACTCGCCCCAGCCGGAGACTTCGATGTGACGGCCTTCCTGATCGAAGAATGCCACAAACGGAATATGGAATTCCACGCCTGGCTGAACCCTTATCGGGCAAGCACAGCCGGGAATACCCGTTTTGCCGATTCACATATATATAATAAGCATCCGGAATGGTTCGTGACCTACAACAAGCAAATCCTGTTTGACCCGGGACTACCGGAAAGCCGGCAGTTCATCTGCCGAGTGGTACGGGATATCGTGAGCCGTTACGATATAGACGCGATCCATATGGATGACTATTTCTACCCCTATCCGGTAGCGGGCATGCCTTTCCCGGACGACAAAAGTTTTCAAAAATACGGATTGAACAAAGGATATAAAGTATCACAACGTGCAGAATGGCGAAGAGAAAATGTAAACAAGCTGATTCGTGAGATCAAGCGTACCATCCTATTATCCAAACCGTGGGTAAGATTCGGCATCAGCCCGTTCGGCATCTACCGCAACAAAAAAAGCACACCCGACGGTTCAGGCAGCAACACCAACGGATTGCAAAACTACGACGACCTGTATGCCGATGTGGCACGCTGGGTAAAAGAGGGTTGGATAGACTATAACATTCCACAGATATATTGGGAGATCGGACATCCGGCTGCGACTACATCACGCTGATCCAATGGTGGAACAAAAACGCGACGCGGGAAGGCACGCATCTGTATATCGGCCAAAACGTAGCACGTACCATGAAAGCAGACCAACTCACCCGCAAAATGCTTTACGAACGTTCACTCTCGAAAGTAAAAGGCAATTGCTTTTGGCCTGCAAACGAAATACTCTGGAATAACAAAGGGGTGGCCGACAGCCTGAAACAGAACTACCACCGTTATCCGGCATTAATCCCGGCCTACACCCATCTGCACAACCGGGCCCCGCAAGAGGTCAAGAAACTGAAAACCGAATGGACTGCCCAGGGCTATATGTTGCACTGGCAGGCGGAACAGAGCAAGACCAATCCCGAATTGGCAAGCTATTTCGTCATTTACCGCTTCGAAAACAAGGAACCGGTCAATCTGGACGATCCTTCTAAGATCGTAGCGGTCACACGCGAGACGAACTATCTGCTACCCTACGACGACGGAAAGCGCAAATACCGTTATGTAGTCACAGCCGTAGATCGTTTCCATAAATGAAAATCAAGGTAAAAGCAAAAAGGTAAAACTTTAAATTCAGCCACGGATGTCAGATTTTATCTGTCAGAAATATACAGACTGTTCTTCTTGCTCCCACTATCAGAAACAGATATTCAAATACCGTTCTTTCCCGAAAGGAATGATGATCCCGAAAGAACGGTGTTCACAAAATACGATCTATTTTCTGATATCCGGCTCCGTTCGGGTAACCAGCGACGAGCATCCGGATACGGTATTTCACGACGGGCAGTTCATCATGCAGCCGATCGGTTCACGTGTAGAGTTCCACATCCTGGAATCCACGGAATGCATCCTTTACCTGTTCGAGACTCCGCAAAACATTTGTACCGACGTTTCAACAAAGGACTGGAACTGGCGAAAGAGTCTCCCATGCTCCCTATCGTCATGGATATGTGTTTCCCTTTGCGCCTTTTTATCAACGGGCTCAAAATGTACCTCAACAACGAACTCCTGTGTGTGGAATTCCTGAAAGCCAAGCAGACGGAGTTGTATTTCCTGCTCAACTGCTATTATACATTGAAAGAGATCGCCTATTTTTATGCACCTATATATAGGTATAGCCAAACATTCCGCTACTTTGTCATGCAAAATTACCTGAAAGCGAAAGATGTCGAGTCTTTTGCTCAATTAGGAGGATACAGCACTATCACCTTCCGGCGTTTATTCAAAGATACGTTCGGAGAGCCAGCTTACCAATGGATGACCAAAAGAAATGCCTAGATATACAAAACGACCTGATAACCACGAATGCAAGCATATCCGAGATCTGCTATAAGTACGGTTTCGAATCCTTGTCTAACTTTTCCCATTTCTGCCGGGCCAACTTCGGCAAATCTCCACGCGCCATCCGCAACGAAAGAGACGAAAACGTGTAGAAATCAATCTATTTCATACATTCCAACCTTTTGATTAAAAAAGCAATTCATCCAGAATCTCCCCCCCTCGCGGAACAACTAATCCGAAACATACCCTAAACTAGCTCGGAAGTCATAATAAACTAAATCAAGACATACAGTATATTATTTATATGTAGTACTACTTATCGCAAATTGTAGCACTACATATCGTCTATAGGTAGTACTACATATAGGCAATAGATAGTGACTACCAACAGATACTTTACTATATGTTATGAATTAGTTCTTGGGGTGTTTTGATTTAGTTGATGGTATGAAACGGATTAATTTACCGGTCATCCCAGGCCGATTTCTCAGAGTGCCGCATATCGGAACCGACACCTATTTAAATATGTAAAATCTATATATTTATAAACAGAATCGATACTGAATACACATTCGGACAGATTTATTGCATATCTTTGTAGAATAAACTATTTAGTATTGGGGGTATATGAAATTTAAACTTATCACTCTGTCTATCATTCTTTGCCTAGGATTCACAAGCTGCTCCGAGAACGAGACTCCGGAACCCCGGACAACCCGCACCATATTAGTCTATATGATGGCCAATAACAGCCTCAACAGCTTCGCCTCGAAAAACATAGAAAGCATGATAGAAGGGGCGACCAGCAAAAATCTCAACGGAGGAAACCTGATCGTTTATTATGCTCCCGCCGGTTCGCCCCCGGAACTTCTCCGGATAAAAGAAGAAAACGGTGTTGTCAAGAAAATCCATCTGAAGGACTATGAAAAGCAGAATTCGGCTGATCCGGACGTGATGCGGAGCGTGATCGGCGAAGTGGTTTCACAATATCCGGCAGACAGTTACGGGTTGGTGTTATGGAGCCATGGGACAGCCTGGCTTCCTTCCGACTACCAGAATAAGCTGAAAGCGTTCGGACAGGACGGCAACAACTGGATGGAGATCGACGATCTGGCAAAGGGACTGCCAGATGATCTATTTGATTTTATCCTGTTCGATGCCTGCTACATGGCAAGCGTCGAATGCACTTATGAGCTTAGAAACAAAGCTGAATATATCTTAGCTTCTCCCACCGAAACAATGGCGGACGGATGGCCTTATGAAGAGATGATGCCGCAACTGTTCGCTACTGACCTGCAACTGGAAAAGGTTGGTGAAACATTCTACAACCATTACCTGAACAATACCTATCCGTATGCGACCGTATCGCTCACGAAAACAAGCGAACTGGATAATCTGAAAAGCGTAATACATGATATCTTGGCAGATAAGACCGAAAGCGATATTTACAGTCTCGATCCAAAGAACATGCAAAGACTGGAATATTTATACCGTAGCCCAGGAATGCTTTATGACTTCAATGATTATATCAAGCAGTTGGCGACAGCCGAACAATACGATCGTTTCATCAGTTGCCTGGATAAAGCAGTCGTCTACAAGGCCCATACACCCAAATCCTACTACGCCGCCATAGGAAATGCGTTGCCGATCAAAAGCTATTGCGGCCTGACCATTTTTCGTTCCGCAAGAATCTCTACCCAAAATGCTCGAATGGTATAAACAAAGAGTCGGCTGGTATAAGGCAGTTTATGAATAAATCCTCTATCACCGGATCAGGAAAGCCTTTTTAAAGCGTTTCACCGTACCTTCGGGGTGGTATATTTCAGCATAAAAGATATAGACACCTGTTTGCAACGGACTTCCGTTGTTGGCTACGCCACTCCATGTGATCTTACCGGAAATGCCTAACAACTCATGATTGGATATATCAGCTACACGCAGACCGGAGGTATTGAAAACGAAAGCGCGACAGCTATATCCCGGACGGTCGAGCAGGTAGGACACCGTGTAACTACCGGACTCTTCTATCCACACAGGAGGTCTATACCCGTGGCACCGCCCGATGAAGCGTCTTTGTATTGGGAGTTCTGATAGCCAGGTGTGCCATAGCCAACTGTTTCGGAAGCGGAGGTCCAGTTTGCCGCGTCTTGCGTAGCGGCATCCGGATCGATACGCTCAAGGGCAACTCCTTTTTTATTTTTGACTGAATGAGCATGCCATTTAGACGAATAGGCGACTTCATCTATTATTATTTCATCCGCTGTACGAAACAATACCAAGGTAGAAGATGTATTGGCAAGAATAGGAAGCTTGGCCAATCCGCAAAGAGCAGACGGATCGGCTATATCATAAAAAGAAGTCACACCTTCCAAGTTCTTGGTCAAGAGGAGGTAACTTTTTGCCTCCAGATTATGCAGGACGGAAGTCAATGGATAGCGAGTGCTAAGTGTTCCGTCCGATTTACGGATGGCGACAGAAAGGGCGGACAAAGACAAGGAATGCTCCGAACGATTATACAATTCGATATATTCGCTGCCTCCGACATATGGGTCAGGGAGCAACTCGTTAATGATGATTTCTCCGGGCTGGATCGGTTCTGTGACTTCCGGAATGTCGGGATCATCCGGATTATCCGGGACATCGGGTCGGTCTGGATCTACCGGCGGATCTTCCTCCTTATCGGGAGAAGAATTAACGGCACCGGGAGTTCCACCACGTGGATCAGTAGAAAGATGCCAGCCTGAAGTGCCTCGTTCCCACGACACTCCGGAGGTAGCCGCTTCATACGCCACTTCTTCTATCTTGCCCCCGGCAGCATCCCACAATTGCAATACAGCTCCTTTGTCATTCAAAGCCGGAAACTTCTCGATAGGAATCAGCAACGTTTGGACAGGGAAGGAGAACGCATCCTCCTGGTCCAGTAAAACTGCATATCCGCCAGCAGGCAAATCCATCTCTGGCAGGGCTTTCGTCTTCTTCCCCGTCACATTCTTGTACACCCATCCGTCCAACGAGACGGTAGCAGCAGTCGTATTATGTAATTCGATATATTCCACCATTCTTCCATCTCCCGGCTTTGCCATGACTTCATTGATAACGACCGAACCTGCTGGATAGCTCTCCGGTTCATCCGGATCAGGCTTCAGTTCCGGCTTATCCGTCCCAGGTTCTTCTTCCCCTCTCAACACGACTTCGACAGCTTCATCCGGCATCGCCTTTCCCGACAAAGAGCGAAGACCGGCATAAGAGATCGTGTATGAATGGTCCAACTGCATCTCTTGATCGAAAAAAGTGCTTACGAATTGCTTCGTCCCTGCATCTACATACCTTTTGAGGTAAGCGTCTCCAATATCCGAAATACTGAAGACAGCCTTATCAATATCAACCGGCTTATCAAAAGCGAACAGCAAGTTGGAGGCCGATAGCGGCTCGACCTCAAGCAACTTTGGCGGACTTTCTGATTCTCCCGGTTCTTCTTCAGGCTTGTCCGGCTCGATCGGTGTCTCCGTCACCCGATTAAGCACACACACATTATCTATGCTGAAAAGAGAACTTCGTGTCTTCGTGTAATAAAACGTAAACACCAAGTTGCCTCTCTCAACCGGCTCTTCGATCGTGTACATGGCTGAACCTTCAAGGCGGTATCCCTCCATATCGTCTGTCTTGTAATACAAACTCCACCGGAGATTGTCTTCAAGCGTCACTTTCACATGTAACAACAATGGCGACTCTTCAAAATCGGTCTGTGGCAGAATCAAATTCCCGTTTCCGTTACGCTTCAGTCCTAGTTCCTTGTTGCCGGTATTCCCGAGACGTACATAATAATAACGTTCTTGATTTTCCTGATACAAATAGATGCATAATTTGTTCTCGTCGCTCGGTTGGTTTTGCATATAAACATCGAACTCCCATTGCATATCGGGCGAATAGGCGATTTCTTTGCCTATGGAAGCAGTACCTGACTCTGTCGGTTGATATTCAACTGAAGCCTGCCATCAGCATTGACTACAAACTGCCCTCTGTCTTTGCCGATCCAGTCGGCCCCCAACATCGGGCCGTCAAACGTCTCATTCACCTGTGAATTCACACAAAAAGGAAGTAATATGAAGAGATAAAGAATAAATTGTTTCATAGCATTCTAGTTTTGTTTATAATTTGCATATCTTTGCACCCCAAAACGTTGTAATGAAGGAAATGCAAAGCTTTCCGTAAACGTTGTAAAGTTATACTATTTTTTTTATAAACAAATTAATTAGTGCTCAAAATGAAAGTAGCAATTGTTGGAGTGAGTGGAGCGGTAGGACAGGAATTCCTGCGCGTACTCGACGAGAGAAACTTCCCAATGGATGAGCTTGTGCTTTTTGGCTCATCTCGCAGTGCCGGACGTGTTTATACTTTCCGTGGTAAACAAATTACCGTCAAGGAGCTTAAGCATAACGACGACTTCAAGGGAATCGATGTTGCTTTTGTTTCGGCCGGTGGCGGTACTTCTATCGAATTCGCAGAAACCATTACGAAATATGGTACTGTGATGATCGACAATTCCAGCGCATTCCGCATGGACAACGATGTACCTTTGGTAGTTCCCGAAGTGAATCCGGAAGATGCACTGAATCGTCCGCGCGGTATCATTGCCAATCCGAACTGTACCACCATCCAGATGGTCGTTGCATTGAAGGCAATCGAAGGCCTGTCGCACATCAAGCGTGTACACGTATCGACCTACCAGGCTGCCAGCGGTGCAGGCGCAACAGCAATGGCCGAACTGGTAAAACAATATGAACAACTGCTGAAAGGCGAAGAACCGACTGTGGAAAAGTTCGCTTATCAACTGGCTTACAATGTCATCCCTCACGTAGACGTATTTACGGATAACGGCTACACGAAGGAAGAGATGAAGATGTATAATGAAACACGCAAGATCATGCACTCTGACATCGAGGTGAGCGCAACTTGTGTACGTGTTCCGGTTATGCGTGCCCACAGCGAAGCGACTTGGGTAGAGACAGAACGACCGGTCAGCGTAGAAGAAGCTCGTAAGGCGTCGCCGAAGCCGAAGGTGTCGTTCTGCAGGACGAACCAGCGAAGAAAGACTATCCGATGCCGTTGTTCATCGCTGGAAAAGACCCAGTTTATGTGGGCCGTATCCGTAAGGATATCACGAACCCGAACGGCTTGACATTCTGGACGGTAAGCGACCAGATCAAAAAAGGGGCAGCCCTGAATGCTGTACAGATTGCAGAATATCTGTTGAAAGTAAAGAATATCGGATAAACGATATACGATATTTGGATATAAAGAGAAGGAGATGTCAAAACTCCTTTATCAGGATCTTTAGGCACGATTACACGGATAAATTTATTTCTTTCCGTGTAATCCGTGCCTAAATTATATCTTCATTTCTTTCAGTCCTTCTTCCAGCGTTATGCGGCGATAGCCCAATTCGCGTTTTGCTTTTTCGATGGACAGTCCGCTATTGCGTGGACGTGGCGTTGCTCCTTCATCTCTTCCGTTGTGACCGGACAGATCAGTGAACGATCCAGTCCGAAATAATCGGCTACACGGTATGCCATTTCTGCGATAGAAAGATATTCCGCGCCACAGATATGATAAATACCGGAATCATCGGTATGCACAAGCCGTTCCACTCCATCGGCAATATCCTCTACCCAAGTCGGTGTGCGATATTGATCGGCGACGACACGGATCTCTTGCCCTGCTTCCAAGCGGTTCTTGACTAATTGAAGGACATTGCCATGCTGTCCCGGCAACGCTTTCCCATAGACGACAACCACACGGACAATAGCATAGTTGCGACAAATACTCGCTACCGCCTGTTCTCCCTGATACTTGGTCACGCCATAGTAATTGAGCGGAGCGGCAGATCTTCTTCCGTATAAAGACGGTCACTTCTCCCGTCAAACACAAAGTCTGTCGACAAATGGATCAATCGGCTCCCCTGATGCTCGCAACAATACGCCAAGTTCTCTACCGCCGACACGTTAATGGCATACGCTCCTCACGGTGCTGCTCGCAATAATCCGGGACGGAAAGAGCCGAACAATTGACAACGACATCAGGACAGATATGTCGAACAAGGCCTCCACCGCCGGATAGTCGTTGATGTCCAACCGAACGAAGTATGGGTCCCTTCCGGACGGATATCCGGATGAAGGGAACAGCCGAATACTTCGCAGGCCCCGTTCTCCGAAAGGTTATCCAGGATTCTTCTCCCGACAAACCCATTAGCACCTATAACCAATATCTTTTTCATCAAAACATATAGATCAGAACACCCAACACACGGTGGTTCGTCACCGAATGCGTGTTTTCTATTTTACCATTTTCTGCATTCATATCTCCATACCAGGCAAGAGAAGGACTGTATTCCACTCCCAGCTTCCAGTGGGGCAGATTATAAGAGAGTTGGAGGTTGGTAGTAAACACCTGATCCACCTCCAATCCGACACCATAGGTCGGCCCGGCAATCGTCTTTCCCGCTCCTAAGTTCTTCAGATAGCCGACAAAGATTCCCGGTTTCCATTTCTTGCCATAGACTATATTCAGCCAAGTCATGGAATGACGGTAAGGCGTATACTCCTGTTCACCTGTACGCGGATCGACAGAGGTAACCGCATAACCACCCAACATACAGGCTTGCGTCAGATTGGAAGCCAGCAACGTCTTACCTGCAATCACCCAATCCTGAGTCATATATTTGGCATGTGCCTCAAAAGACAACGAAGTGACCCGCTCGTTCACTTTATACACCCGGTCGTCCACCGTTGTTTGCTGTCGGGGTTTCAAGGACAGCACTTCCATGCCGACGCCGGCAATCAAACCATCAACTTTATAATCAGCCGAGACGTAGACTTCCGGGATGCAGCTGTTCTTGATATATTCCTCACTTTTTCCGTTCGGGCCGGCAGACAAATACTGCAACTGCCACAACACGGCTCCTGTCAGCTGCAACCCTTTGCCCGACGTGTACCGGTAACGGATCTGAGGGCTACGGTTAAACGGTTGGAAAGGCGCACCGGTCGAAAGGTTCAACATTTGCGGAGATACATCGCCGAACAACGGATGCCAGGTTTGTCCTACCAATACCGCCGATTTTCCCCAATCTAAGTTGATATAAGCATGGCGAATACGCAAGACCGCCCAGTTGCTTCCGGAGCCGCGAAAATCCGCCTCTAACTTGGCTGTTGTCACGGCTTTCCCGATATTCGGTCCCGTCACGTCTACTCCCAAACGGGAATAGAGCAGATAGAAACTCCCGTTTGCCGTGGCATTCAGGTCATTACCATCGGCATCCAAATTCTTGTCTTTAGGATAAAGGTGGAATAGCCATCCACAATTTCAGCATTGGCACGTGAATTATAAAACAGGTCGCCACGCACCTGTCCATAAAATTTATAAGAAAAATTCTTTTTCTGAGCATGACCGGCCGTAACCATGCATAAGGCCGCGAAGAGTAGCAAATATCTTTTCATTTCTGTCTTTTCAAATTGATTGCAAAGGTAAGGAAGTTTGGGATTACTGCAAAACAAGAAGAGTCTTACTACACCTTAACCTTATCCGAAAAACAGGAAATATCCTGGTAAAAGCGCCCCTGACACCCATACAAAAAACGGAGAGGATAACATTATTAATACATCCACACCAAGCAAGTCATAGTTCCTATTTTAGGAACCATAGTTTTATTCAAGGATAATTCTTAGAGCTCTGAAAAACGCTTGGAAAAAGGAACAGGGAAATTCTTCGAACCATTAAAAGTAATACATCACAAGTCCCAATATACGATGGTTCGTGACACTATGCGTATTTACGGTCTGCCGAAGGCTTTGTCCGTATCACCATACCAAGCTGTCGTCGGCATATATTCCATACCGATTTGCCAATGGGGCAGATTGTAGGAGAAAGCGATATTGGTAGAGAAAACCTGGTCTATATCCAATACCATACTCGGTGGCGGAAACTAATACGTCGGCCGTTCCCAAGTTCTTGGTATAACCGGCAAAGAAGTGCCCCTTCCATTTCGTCCCGCAGGTGAAATTAATCCAAGATGTGGAATGCCGGAAAGGCCATGCAGATGCCGGCCAGCAGTAATATCAGCTTTTTCATTCTTATAGTTTGTTATCTGTTTAACAGAGTTGAGCCACAAAGATATATATTTTCCTGTATTTCATTTGAAGAACGAAATATTATTTGTTACTTTGCTTCCAAGTTGTAAGCCTTAAAGGCCAAAATCGATTAATAATGTAAACTACATAACAACATCATGGAAAGTAAGAAATTTTTACTGCAGGAGAAAGATATTCCTACAGCCTGGTACAACATCGTAGCAGACATGGAGAATAAACCGCTTCCTCCGCTCAACCCCAAAACAAAGGAACCGCTCAAGCCTGAAGATCTCTATCCTCTATTTGCCAAAGGATTGGTAGACCAGGAGATGAACCAGACGGATGCCTGGATCGAAATCCCGGAAGAAGTTCGCGACATGTATAAAATCTGGCGTCCGACTCCGTTGGTCCGCGCTTACGGACTTGAAAAAGCACTCGACACGCCGGCTCACATCTACTTCAAGAACGAAAGTGTCAGCCTGTCGGATCTCATAAACTGAATTCCGCTATTCCGCAGGCCTATTTCTGCAAAAAGGAAGGCGTGACCAATGTCACGACCGAAACAGGCGCCGGACAATGGGGAGCTTCCATGGCTATGGCCGCCAAACATTTCGGATTGGAACTGGCTGTCTATATGGTAAAGGTCAGCTACAACCAGAAACCCTACCGCCGTTCTATCATGCAGACGTTCGGAGCCGAGGTGATCGCCTCGCCCAGTATGAGTACACGTGCGGGCCGCGACATTATCACCAAGCACCCGAATTATCAGGGAAGCCTGGGAACAGCCATCTCCGAAGCGGTCGAGTTGGCTATGCAGACGCCCAATTGTAAATATGTATTGGGTAGCGTGCTGAACCATGTGATGCTCCACCAGACAGTTATCGGCCTGGAAGCTGAAAAACAAATGGAGATGGCGGGAGAATACCCGGACGTAGTTATCGCTTGTTTCGGTGGTGGTTCAAACTTCTCCGGTATTGCATTCCCATTCCTGCGTCATAAGCTGACACAAGGAAAAAATATCCGTATCGTGGCTGCCGAACCGGCCTCCTGCCCGAAACTGACACGTGGACAATTCCAGTACGACTTCGGTGACGAAGCCGGCTACACGCCACTGCTTCCGATGTTCACTTTAGGCATAACTTCGCCCCGGCCAATATACACGCAGGCGGTCTGCGTTATCACGGTGCAGGTTCTATCGTCAGCCAATTAAAGAAAGACGGCCTGATGGATGCTGTAGATATCCAGCAGCTTGAGACATTCAAAGCTGCCACGTTATTCGCTCAGAGCGAAGGCATTATACCGGCACCCGAATCTTCCCACGCTATCGCTGCCGCTATTCGCGAAGCAGAGCAGGCTAAAATCGAAGGCAAACCACGTACGATCCTGTTCAACCTGTCCGGTCACGGCTTGATCGACATGGCCGCTTACGACCAGTATCTGGCAGGCGACCTGACAAACTACGAATCACAGACGCCGATGTAGAGAAGAATCTTTCGGAAATAGAGAAGATCATTAAATAAAAACAAGATAAACTCCGATCATTTTCGTGATCTCACGAATGATCGGAGCAAATGAAAATGGCGCTAATAACAGGGACTCACGTCTTTTGTTATTCGCGCCATTTTCGGTTGTGTCTATGAAATATTCTAAAATAGGTATTATGAGAAAATGTCGTTATAACTTGTTGCCGGAGCAACCATATTCTGGACATTTAAGCTAAAACTTTTCTTCTTTTTATCCCACATTCCGTATGTGGTGTTGATTTCCCCTGTTTCTGCATCGTATGAATAAGTCGTCAGATAATAGGAACCCACTCATCCTTACTCTTATTCCAGCGATATGCCTTCTTTTCTTGACACTTTGCCGTTTTCATTGTAAGAAATTCATATTTAACTTCTTTATTCAAAAGCCCATTGTCATTTAAGAAAATGACTTTTGAAATAACCTTACCATTCTCCTCCTTCGTATCATACATGTACTCTCTGGGAGAGGCTGCGCTCATTGCAAGATTACACAAGAACATAACTGCAAGAACAAGAATGCTTTTACTTAAAATCGAAGTCTTCATATAATTATTACTTTAAGATTACTTTCAAATTGCGGTACAAATGTAGTACTATTCCATAACTAACCAAACTTTTGCTTACATATTGTCAGCATATACATCTAATTTAACAATATTAAGCACTTCATCCGCCTTTATATAGCCTAGCATACTTACATATTGTAAGAAAATAATCATTCATATCCAAGACTTCACGTTTCATCTTCCTTAAATTCGAGTATATCCGCCGGTTGGCAATCGAGCTCCTTACAAATTGCCTCAAGAGTAGAAAAGCGTATAGCTTTGGCTTTACCCGTCTTTAGGATCGAAAGATTTGCCGGGGTAATACCGATACGATCGGCCAAATCACCCAAAGTGATCTTTCTTTTTGCCATCATCACATCCAAATTCACTATTATAGCCATATCTTACTCCTCTGATTATTCGTCAATTACAACATTATGAATTTCACTACCCGCATCTCCAGATGTTTGCCAAGCTGGAATACTCAAACTCCGATTCAAGCAATAAATACAGGCAGCCGATAATATTATACTAAGAACGGAAAACCCAGTAAAGGGCATTCCCCCATTATTTCATATACGGAACAGACATTCGGGTAATAAATTATAAGCAAGACCGAAATTCCATTCACAATCATATCCGAAAGAATACATAGACTCAAACTGCCGGAACAATAAAAAGACATCGCTTGTGTCTTATTTATCATGATCAGATTCTTAAATTGTCAACTCCTGTTCCTCTTTCATCTGCAGACCGATTGCAAAAATACGGCCTACCAATAAAGCAATCAGGCCCATTATCAATGTCATCGGCTGAAAGTCACACCAGAAATTATGTTCATAACCTTCCAACTCGAATAATCGGGTTGCCTCCCAGTAATTCGTTATCATATAAGCTTGTGTCAGTATGAAAGAGATCAGCAGATTGCGTCCGATGCGATTCAAACGGCGTACATTCATCCAATCGAATATCACCTCGTGATTAATCGCATTGATAAGCTTATAGAATTGGATGATCGCTTTTATAATAAAGAACAGACCGATCAGCATAAGGAAACTTACATATCTTGCAATTCCAACATCTTTGGATTTCGCCCAGACCAATGTCTTGATATGTGAAGCCGGATACCACTCCTGATCCTTCTGATTGAATAGCTTATCTGAAGTGGCAGCCAAAGATTTCGGCCATAAACTAAGAGTCATCGGGCTTAATATTCCCGCACTAATGTTTGTTGTTCCCTGCTCGTGCGCTTCTTCAGCCTGTGACATTCCTTCTTTGAAACCGTCCACAAATGCATTACCCATCGAATAGATGCTCGGAACCAAAGACAAACCGACAAAGAAAAATATCAAAACACAGATTAAATTCAATTGCTTTTTCATAACCTATAGCATTCTTGCTTAAGAAGAAGGGCGGGCAAACCCCGCCCTACCTTCCATTATAAACCTTTTATATCAAACGGCATACGGGCAATAATACCGGATTCCGTTTCAGCCCGGCGGATCGTTGAGAACAGTTTGAATTGTTCTTCGCCCATTACAGATTTGGCGATGGAGACTTTTGCTTCATCCATCTGCTTCTCCATGAATTTGGTAAAGAAATCTTTCGGGCCATCTGCTACTATTACAGAATAATCAGTCAATTCCGCTAAAGTCGCAGCCTCTTTGATCGCATCATCCATGCCGCCCAACTGGTCGACCAAACCTCTTTCCAATGCCTGTTCGCCTGTCCATACACGTCCTTGTCCGATCGAATCGATCTCAGCTTTTGTCATGCCGCGGCCATCTGCGCAACGAGTCAGGAATAAATCATATGTTTGTTCTACACCACGCTGGATCAACGCCTTTTCATCTTCACGCATCGGACGACTGATGTCCCCCAAATCAGCGAATGTATTTGTCTTTACGATATCCGTAGTTACACCTACCTTATCAAATGTTCCGGTAAAATTACGGACGACACCGAATACACCGATTGAACCTGTCAAAGTCGTACGTTCGGCGACAATCTTGTTTGCGGCACAAGAGATGTAATAGCCACCGGAAGCAGCATAGTTACCCATCGAAACAACGATCGGCTTCTTAGCTTTCAGCTCGACCACTTCTTTCCATATCTGTTCGGAGATATAAGCGCTACCGCCCGGAGAGTTCACACGAAAGACTACGGCTTTTACATCATCGTCATCTTTCAGCTTGCGCAATTTATTTGCCATTTCTTCTGAAATCACCTGTTCGTCGGCACTGAAAGGAGAAGAAGAATCTTCGTCTCGGATTTCACCTTCCGCATACAAGACAGCGATCTTATTCTTGTTCTCTTTTTCTTTTACTTTGATAGAGACAATTTTGTCCACTCCGGCAGTTTTCAGCTTGCCCTTCACATCCTGTCCGGCCATTTCTTTCACACAGTTTTCCACCTCATACCGATAACGAAGCCCGTCCGCCAATTTATAATCGACAGCATTGGAAGCCTGGCCCATTGCAAGACCTTCGTTCAGGTAACGATCCAATTCGTCGGAAGAGATATTACGGCTTTTCTCGATAGCGGTTGTCAAGTTCCCCCATACGCTGCCCAAGAAAGAAGTCAACTGTTCACGATTGGCATCGCTAAACTTTTTCAGGAAAAACGGTTCTACGGCACTCTTATAAGTTCCAACCTTAAAGATATAATGTTCCACTCCGATTTTCTCAGCCAACCCGGTAAAAACAACCCCTGTGATGCAAGACCAACCAACGAGACGCTACCTTGCGGATTTAGGAAAACAGAGTCAGCTACGCTACACAGGTAATAAGCCCCCTGCGTATAATAATCGCCGTATGACACGATAAACTTACCGCTATCCTTAAAGTCCTCCAACTCGCGGCGGATCGCCTCAATCCCTGCAAAGCCTGTAGAAAGCGAACCGGCTTCCAGATAAATACCTTTAATATTATCGTTTGCCTTTGCACGGCGGATCGCTTTGATCACATCCGACACAGCCATTTGATTGCTACTTTCTCCCATCAGTTCCGAAAAAGGATTCTTCACAGCCTGATCGACCAAGACACCATCCAAAGACAATTTGAACACCGTGTTCTTATCCGGTTTGTACTCAGAAGAACCGTCAGCACTGGCGGCTACTCCTATGATGAAAAAATGGAACCCATTGTTACGATTCCCAAAGCAACCAACACTCCCAGCGTGGATGCAAATACCGTTTTGAAGAATTGTTTCATAATGTTTTATGTAATTGTTGTTCGTTTTTCAAATAATATTTATCGTTTTTCGATATGCAAAAGAATATATTATTTCTGACTCCACCAAATATTTTTATTGTTTTTCGATAAAAATATTACGAAACACAGAAAATATATATTGAAAGTAAGCGTCAACCTTCATCAGAGACCAAGTCAGCTCCGGAAGGCTCTATTTAAGTGACAATCGCCATGCTACTATTGTCAAACAGCCTGCTCATAGACCTTTTGCCTTTAGTCGAAAGCCTTTTCGCCCTTGGTCAAAAGCCCTTTCGACACTGGTCAAAAACC